>Ga0209709_10002799_pt1 | contig 14844 bp, 16 predicted proteins | sample ArcticOcean_MG_C_2_FD_187435 | JGI IMG/M metagenome (GOLD analysis project Ga0209709, IMG submission 187435) | Marine microbial communities from western Arctic Ocean - ArcticOcean_MG_CB4_136 (SPAdes) (version 2) | ecosystem: Environmental > Aquatic > Marine > Oceanic | place: Arctic Ocean... | reverse complement strand
ATCTAATCTCCGACAAGGTGTGACCAATGCCAATGTTATTTAAAAAGTTTGCAGCTTCTCTCATTGACGATGGTGTCTGTCCCTTTGGTGGAACAAAAACCCGGTTTTCAACACTTCCATCTCCAAAAACTAATACTACCAATGTACGATCTTCAGCTAAGCTCACAAACTCTATATGCTTAATTGGCGCTTCTTGTTTAGGACAAAAGACCAGGCTTGCACTTTGTGTTAACCCAGAAAGAGCTGTGCCTATACTATCTAATAATGATGTAACTGCTGATTGGCTCTCCCCAATAGTATCATCTATACGAAGTTTATCTTCATTGCTCGCTTGCCCAACCTCCAGTATCCCATCAACAAACATCCTTAAACCTAGTTGAGTAGGTATTCTGCCAGCAGAAATATGAGGGCTATCCAAAAGCCCCAAAAGCTCTAAGTCCTGCATTACATTCCGAACAGTCGCTGCACTAACTTTTTCTGATAATGTTTCTGTTAAAGCAGCAGAGCCCATTGGTTCACCAGTCGACAAATAGTTTTCTACTACTTGTTGGAAAACCTCTCGGCTCCTTTCACTCATTATACTTGTAATGTTTTTTGTAGAAGCCATAAAAAACCCTAATTCAGCATATTTGTTTACTAGTTTATTAACTCATTAGTCAATCGTACTTGCAAACTTCTTTAAAGAAAGCGTATTTGGTACGAATAAAGTAGGAGAAAACATTATGCGACCGTCTGGTAGAAGTTTAAACGAAATTAGAAATGTTTCCATTGAAACACACATTACTAAACATTCTGAGGGCTCATGTCTAATAAAGTGTGGAGAAACTCATGTTATTTGTACAGCCACTATAGATGAAAAAGTGCCCCCATTTTTAAGAAACTCTGGCTTAGGTTGGGTAACAGCTGAGTACGGTATGTTACCTAGATCAACAAATACTAGAATGCGGAGAGAATCAAAAAATGGGCAATCCGGTCGGACACAAGAAATTCAACGCCTTATAGGGAGGTCACTTCGCGCTGGCATAGATCGTGTTTCATTAGGTGAAAGACAGATCATTATAGATTGTGACGTTATTCAAGCGGACGGCGGCACTCGTTGTGCCAGTATAACTGGTGGTTGGGTTGCTTTGAGACTTGCTATTAATTCACTATTAGAAAAAGGGGTTTTAAAAACTGACCCAATAACAGATCACGTTGCGGCTGTCAGCTGTGGAATATATGCGGGTCAACCTGTATTAGATTTAGATTACCAGGAAGATAGTGACGCGGGAACGGACGCAAATTTTGTACTAACTGGTGCAGGTAATCTTATTGAAGTTCAAGCATCTGCTGAAGGTGCGCCTTTTAGCCGTTCTGAGCTTGATGCCCTAATTACCTTAGCTGAAAAGGGTGTTAGTTCTTTAATCTCAAGCCAGAAAAACGCTGTTACAATAAATGACTAATTTACTAGGTGAAGAGCTCTTAATTGCAACCCATAATAAAGGAAAGCTGGAAGAAATTTCTGCACTTTTAGTTGGTTATGATATAAAAATATCGTCAGCTAAAGATTATAATTTAATAGAGCCTGCTGAAACAGAAAATACCTTCGTTGGGAATGCTAGGATAAAAGCACACGCGGCCTCTAAGTCAACAGGGCTTCCAGCTTTGTCTGACGATAGCGGCGTAGAGGTTGATGCTCTAAACAACCTCCCAGGTGTATATACCGCCGACTGGGCAGAAGTTGATGGAGGCAGGGACTTCAATAAAGCCATGGAAAAGGTCCTTTATGAACTAAACTCTATCAAAGCTTCTTTTCCTCGGACTGCTCGGTTTTGTTGTACACTTTGTTTGGCTTGGCCAGACGGAAGCGATAAAATTTTTTCGGGCGTAGTTCCCGGTGAAATTATCTGGCCAATGCGTGGGAAAAACGGGCATGGGTATGATCCTATTTTTCAACCTGAAGGTCAAAACTTAACTTTTGGTGAAATGGATCGCTGGGAAAAAAATAATATGAGCCACAGAGCTAAAGCTTTCGAAAAATTTTTGCGTTATTTAGATGGTTAAAAATTGGCAAAGAGCTGGTTTTGGCCTTTATATACATTGGCCCTTTTGTCAATCTAAGTGCCCATACTGCGATTTCAACAGTCATGTTTCTTCAAACATTGATCAGGAAGCGTGGACTGAAGCTTACCTTTCAGAGATTAGTAACAATTACCACTTTTCTTCAGAAAAAGTTCTCAACACGGTTTTCTTTGGGGGTGGAACACCAAGCCTAATGCCGTCTAAAACAATAGAAACAATTATCACTCACATATTATCCCTTTGGAAAACGTCAAATCAACTTGAAATTACATTAGAGGCTAATCCCACCTCAATAGATGTTTCAAGGTTTAAAGAATACAGGTCAGCTGGAGTTAACAGGGTTTCTGTCGGAGTCCAGTCACTCGATGACACGTCTTTAAAGTGTCTGGGAAGACTTCACACTGGTAAAGAAGCTATAATAGCCGTTCAGACAGCTCAGTCTGTTTTTGATCGTGTTAGTTTTGATCTTATTTATGCACGTCAAAACCAAACCATTAAAGCTTGGGAACAAGAACTGCTGTCTGCCTTATCACTCGGCACAAACCACATGTCACTTTATCAACTAACGATAGAAGATGGTACTGTTTTTGGGGACCGTGCAAAAATAGGCAAGCTTCCAGGATTACCTTCAGAGGACCTTTCTGCAGACATGTATACGCTTACCCAAGAAATTATGAGTAGTAATAGGTTGCCCCTGTATGAAGTATCAAATCACGCCTTTCCGGGGGAGGAATCTCGCCATAATTTAATTTATTGGCGCGGTGGTGATTTTATTGGTATTGGGCCTGGTGCCCATGGCAGATACTACCAAGGACCCAAACGAAAAGCTACGGTAATGACAAAAAACCCTAACAAATGGCTTTCTCAAATAAAAAGGTTAGGTCATGGCGCAGAACCTAGTACCGTATTATCAAAGTCTGACGAAGCATTAGAATATTTAATGATGTCAGCTCGATTAGTTGAAGGAACTGATTTAAAATTTTTAGATACATTAGATTTAAATCTATTAAATTACAATAATATCAAAGGCTTAAAAAAGTTGGGGTTGATATTTGTTAAAAACGAAAGAATGGTCGTGACGCCTGAAGGGCGACCAGTTCTTAATAGTGTTTTATCAGAATTAATTTCCTAATAAGTTTGATACTTAAAGAATCTGCTTTAAGAGATGATGAAATTCTTCCCCCTCTGATGCTTTATCATTTTAAGATAAAATCTCACAAACTTTATCAAGCTCTGACAGACTATTGTATGATATAGTAACTACTCCAACACCCGACGATGCTTTATGTTCTATTGTTACCTTAAGACCGGTGTTTAAACTTAACTGCTTTTCTAAATCTATTGTATCTGCAAGTTTTCTTTTATTATTCGTCTCCTTTAAGTTTAATCGCACACTTTTCTTTTTTGAACTTCCCCTTACTAACGCCTCTGTTTCCCGGACACTAAGGCCTAAATTCACTATTTTTCTAGCGATTGAACTTGGGTTTTCTGTTGTAATAATTGCTCGCGCATGGCCAACCGACAGTGACCCATCTTGTATCCAATCGAGGACAAGGCCAGGCAACGTTAATAGCCTTAAAGCATTTGCAATATAACTCCTGCTCTTTCCTAGAGCTTGAGAAAGCTGCTCCTGACTTTGTGCAAATTTTTCTTGTAATTGCTGAAAACCTAAAGCTTCTTCAACTGGGTTCAAATCTGATCTTTGAATGTTCTCTATAATTGCAACCTCAAGAACCTCTAGATCAGTAAACTCTCCAACAACAACTGGTACCTCGTGAAGTTGTGCCAGTTGTGCGGCTCTCCAGCGCCTCTCGCCTGCCACAATCTCGTATAAATCAGGAGCATCTGGGTCAGGCCTTACTAGTATAGGTTGAAGAATTCCCTTAGATGCTATTGATACAGCCAGCTCCTCTAAAGGCTTTTTTGAGAATATTTTCCTAGGTTGGTTTTTATTGGGCTTGATTAACTCAATAGAAACCTGTTTTTTATTATCAGCTTTATCCGGACCTGAGCTCGAAAACTCTGCCGACAGTGCTGCGTTAGCCATTAATTCAGATAAGCCCCTTCCAAGAGCTCTCTTTGGCTTTAATTTCCCTAATTTTGTCATTTATCCACTCCTAGTTAACGTCATGTCTTGCTAAAATCTCTAATGCTAACGCTTTATAAGCAGATGCACCTTTAGATCTTGGTGAGTAATCAAAAATAGACTTTCCATATGATGGAGCCTCACTTAGCTTTACACTCCTTGGTATAACAGACTGATAAACAAGTCCCTTAAGGTTGTCTCGAACATCATCTTCAACCTGCCGACTAAGGTTATTCCTTTTATCAAACATTGTTAAGACATCCTTCAAACCTTAAGCTTGGGTTTGCTGTATCTCTAATTTCCTTAACGGACAACATAAGTTGGGAAAGCCCTTCAAGTGGAAGAAACTCAGCTTGGAGCGGAACAAGAACAGAGTCAGAGGCTACAAGAGCATTAATTGTTAAAAGGTTTAAAGAAGGCGGGCAATCAATTAATATATAGTCTAATTTGTTTTGACCAAAATCAATTGAATTTATTTTATCTTTTAAAACAGTGACTTGATCAGATTTCTTCGATAAAATTAAGTCTGCTGAACTTAAGTCTACTGTTGCTGGTGCCAAAACGAGACCTTCAACACCCACCTTTACAAAAATAGAAAACAAATCACTATCACCCACCAAAAGGTCATACGTTGTTTTCAGCCTCTCTTGAGATTCCAACCCCAAAGCTGTTGAGGCATTCCCTTGTGGATCGAGATCTATGATACCAACGCTTTTTCCTTGCAAAGCCAAAGCAACACCCAAATTAATTGTCGTAGTGGTTTTCCCCACTCCTCCTTTTTGGTTTGTAACCGATATTACCCTTGGCCGCCTATACGTCATACTATCTTTTCTCCAAATCTGATATTATTAACATTGCCGACAATGGGTTAGTGACGCTCTCTTTTATTTTAATGCTAAAACTCCAGCACTCAAGCGCTTCTTTAATTTCTTCTTTATAACTTTCGCCCTTTAAAAAAACACAAAACCCTCCTTTTTTTAAATGTCTATTTGAAAAAAATAAAAGTTTTTTCAATGGGGCCAATGCTCTAGCTGTAATTACATCGGAATTCATTTCAACGATATTTTCTACCCGATCTGACCAAACAGCCGAATTTAAACCAAGAACCCTTACTGTATCTCTTAAAAACACAGCTTTCCTTTGATCCGACTCTACCATTTCTACTTTCATTAGTGGGAGTTTTTCAGTGGCAACAATTGCCAATACCATTCCCGGAAAGCCAGCTCCAGAACCAAAATCTAAAAGTTTAGTTTGCCCTGTAGTAAGGGTTGAAAAAACCTGTGCAGAGTCCAAAAAGTGTCGACTCCAAATATCATCTGTACTTTTTTTTGAAATGAGGTTTATTTTTTTGTTCCACAGGAGAAGTCTCTCCTTGTAGGTCTCCAACTTATGAAATGTTTCACGTGAAACATCTAAATTATTCCAAAAATCCAATTTTTTCCCTAATTTAACTTCAAGAAGCTTTCTTTATCCTAAGATTTGCAAGAATTAACGTGAGTGCTGCTGGTGTTATCCCATCTATCCTTGACGCTTGTCCTATATTCTCTGGCCGAGACATTGACAATTTTTGGGTCAATTCGTTAGAAAGCCCTGAAATATTATAATAGTCAAAATCTAAAGGAAGAACTACGCGCTCATCCCGTTTAAGGAGCTCTGCATCGCGCAGCTGTCTGCCGACGTAATTTGAGTACAAAGCATCTCGCTCTACCTGCTCTTTACACTCAGAGCTAATCTCAGAAAGCTCGGGTAGTGCCGTTAAAAAATAATCTACTTTTACATCAGGAAACGCTAACAACTCCATCATAGTCCTACGCTTTCCATCCTTTTTAACTTTTATATTATATTTACTAGCCTCTTGCGGACTCAGGTGGTGTTTACTTAACAATCGTTTGGCGTGACTTAGGCTTTCCATCTTCTCCCTAAACACCTTTTTTCTATCCTCTCCAACGCACCCCAATTTAAGACCATATTCAGTCAAACGTTGGTCAGCGTTGTCCGCTCGCAATGAAAGCCTAAACTCCGCCCTTGATGTAAACATTCTATAGGGCTCTTCTACCCCGCGTGTTACTAAATCGTCTATCATTACTCCAATGTAAGAGCTTGAGCGTGTAAACTCGACCAAATCAAGGTCACGAACTTTGTTGGCTGCATTGAGACCAGCGACCAAACCTTGGGCTGCTGCCTCTTCGTATCCTGTTGTCCCATTAATTTGACCAGCCAAATATAAACCATGAACATTCTTTAGCTCCAAACTTTTCTTTAAAGCACGCGGATCAACGTAATCGTACTCTATTGCATACCCTGGTTGTATTATACGCGCTCCCTCAAGTCCAACTATTGACTTTACATATCTATCCTGGACACTTTCCGGAAGAGATGTCGAAATTCCATTTGGATATACTGTATGGTCATTTAAACCTTCTGGTTCAAGAAAAATTTGATGTTCGTTCTTGTCTGGGAAACGTACAACCTTATCCTCAATTGACGGGCAGTATCTAGGGCCGATGCTATCAATTTTCCCACCATAAATCGCTGATTTATCTAGATTTTCTCTAATTATATCGTGTGTCTTGTTGTTTGTGTGCGTTACCCCACAAGAGACTTGCCTTAAAGAAGGTTGCTTTGATAAAAAGGAAAACATGCTAGGGTCACTATCACCAGGCTGAGATTCTAACACTGACCAATTTATAGTTCGCCCATCCAGTCGGGGCGGTGTGCCCGTTTTAAGTCGTCCAAGCGGAAGCTGGAAGGTTTCCATGCGCTCTGCAAGTGTAATAGAGGGCTGGTCACCAAAGCGACCACCAGAAGTTTTTTGTTCACCGACATGCATAACACCTCTTAGAAAAGTTCCAGTTGTTAAAATAACAGCTTTACTCTTGATAATAGACCCATCTTTCAGCTTAACCCCTAGAACAGTGTCCTTACTCACACAGAAGTCTGCAACTTCGCCCTCTAAAACTGAAAGGTTTTTTTGAAAATTAAGAAGTTTTTGAACACTAAGCCGATAAACATTTCGATCAGCTTGTGCCCTAGGACCCTGTACTGCTGGTCCCTTACCTCTGTTTAAGAGTCGAAATTGTATTCCAGCCTGGTCTGCAGCAAGCCCCATTATTCCACCCATAGAATCAATTTCTCTAACCAGGTGTCCCTTCCCAAGGCCACCTATAGCTGGATTACAAGACATAACACCAATCGTCTCTACTTTATGAGTAATTAGAAGGACCTGAACTCCCATGCGCGCCGCAGCATGCGCTGCTTCCGCACCCGCGTGACCCCCGCCAACAACTATTACATCAAACTGTTCTTGTTTCACGTGAAACATTCTCCTATTTACCTAGACAAAAATTCGAAAATATTTCGTCTAATAAATCCTCTACACCAACGCTACCCACCATACTTTCTAGGGCCATAACACTAGACCGCAACTCTTCTGCAGCAATCTCTGAACGAACTACGTCCCTTTGTAACTCTTTTTTACAATTTTTTAAAGTGCCAACAGAGATTATCATTGCTCTTCTGTGTCTCTCGTTTGTTGCTATTCCAGCTCCCAACGCCATCTTTGTTAATTTTTCTGATACTAAATCAATGAGTTCTGGTATTCCGTAACCCGTTAACCCTGAAACACCTACACCAGAAAGGTCACCCTTTGACGCAATTTCTATATCTAACTCTTGTTTAACAATAAACTCTTTGAGGGGTTTTTCTTCCGTTAAGAAAATTCGCAAGTCTGCAGTTTCAGCGCGATCTCGTGCCCTCTTAATACCAAGGATCTCGACCTCATTTTTTGTTTCTCTTAGACCTGCGGTATCCAAAAAAGTAACTGGTAATCCATTTAAGTCCATACGAACCTCAATTACATCCCGTGTAGTCCCTGCGATTTTTGATGTTATAGCTGCTTCTCGACCTGCTAAGGCATTAATGAGAGTTGATTTGCCAACGTTTGGGGCGCCTATAATTGCTACCTCAAACCCTGATCTAACTCTTTCTGATAATTTAGTTGACTCAATCTCTTTTTCTAATTCCATGATAATTTTTGTTACTAGCTCTGATACTCTTCCAAGAAGCCCTAGTGGTATGTCTTCTTCGGAAAAATCTATTGTAACCTCAATAAGAGACCCGGCCTCTATTAAGGAGGCACGCCACTCTTTTACTTTTCTTCCAATAGAGCCGTCGAAAACCCTTACTGCTTGCTTCCTCTGCGCTTCTGTCTCTGAATTGATAAGGTCTGCCAAACCCTCTATTTGAGTAATATCTAAGCGATTGTTCTCTAGCGCGCGACGAGTAAACTCACCTGGCATCGCTTCTCTATGGTTGGTCTGTAAATTGAGTTCGCCTAATAGTTTACTTATTACAGCTATACTGCCGTGCAAATGATACTCAACGACGGTCTCCCCAGTAAAGCTTGCACCTGCTTCAAAAAACAAAATTAACGCTCTATCAATTAGTTCGCCATTTTGATCTTTAAGCCTCCTTAACGCTGGCTGACCTATACACGGTTTAAACCCAGCTATCTTTTTACAAGAATCTGCCGCTGCTTTTCCCGAAACACGGATAACAGATATACCCGCCTTACCGTAGGCTGTTGATAAAGAAAAAATTGTGTCCATAGTTTTTTAAGTTATTGATTTTATTAAGTATTCATTGAGTCAAAAAATTCAGTATTATTCTTTGTTTGTTTTAACTTTCCTATTAAAAACTCTATCGCATCAGTGGTGCCCATAGGGTTTAAAATTCTTCTGAGAACGAACGTTTTTTGTAAATCACCTTTGCTTACTAGTAGCTCTTCTTTTCTGGTGCCTGACTTTAAAATATCCATAGATGGATAGACACGCTTATCAGCAACTTTTCTATCTAGAACTATTTCTGAGTTACCTGTTCCTTTAAACTCCTCAAAAATAACTTCATCCATACGAGAGCCAGTATCTATCAGTGCGGTAGCAATTATAGTAAGTGATCCCCCTTCTTCGATGTTTCGAGCAGCACCAAAAAATCTTTTTGGCCTTTGCAAAGCATTTGCATCTACACCACCAGTTAAAACTTTTCCCGATGAAGGAACAACTGTGTTAAAGGCCCTTCCTAGACGAGTTATTGAATCTAGAAGTATGACGACGTCTCTTTTATGTTCTACAAGCCTTTTAGCTTTTTCTATAACCATTTCTGACACACCAACGTGTCTGGTTGCCGGCTCATCAAAAGTAGAGCTTACAACCTCCCCTTTTACAGATCTTTGCATATCTGTAACTTCCTCTGGCCTCTCATCAACAAGTAAAACTATTAAAAAACACTCAGGGTGATTTTTTTCAATTGAATTCGCTATGTTTTGAAGCAAAACTGTTTTACCAGTCCTAGGTGGTGCTACAATTAAGCACCTTTGACCTTTCCCTATAGGGGCTACTAAGTCTATAATTCTAGCAGACCGGTCTTTAATTGTAGGGTCTTCTACTTCCATTATTAAACGTTCATCCGGGTATAACGGTGTCAAGTTATCAAAACTAACTTTATGTCGAGACTTTTCAGGCTCTTCAAAATTGATTCTTGTTACCTCTGTCACTGTAAAGTATTTTTCATTCTCAACTGGGGAGCACATAACTCCCTCAACAGTGTCACCTGTCCTCAAAGAAAAGTTTCTGATCATATCGGGTGATAGATATATATCATCTGGGCCCGGTAAGTAATTTGCTTCTGGTGATCTTAAAAATCCGAAACCATCTTGTAAAACTTCCAGTACCCCATCACCAGAAATAACCCAACCATCCTCTGCTCTCTCTTTTAAAATAGAGAACATCAAGTCGCCTTTTCTCATCGTGGATGCATTTTCTATTTCTAAATCTTTTGCCATACTGACAAGATCCGCAGGCGTATGTTTTTTTAGCTCAACAAGGTTAAGACTGTTATCAGCCATAAGGTTTATCCTTTTGTGAAAGTTTTTTTTGATAATATACTAACCGGACGGTAGTATTTTTCGTGTTACTTCTATTTTAAAGCTAAGTCAATTTTTCTTTAGAACGGCTTTATAATAACACTCAAAACTATTATAATTAATAGTATAGTCGGAACCTCATTCAAAATTCTAAAATAGCGACCGGTTTTAACATTATTAAAGTTTAGAAAGTTTTTATAAGTAATACTTAAATAAAAATGATAATAAGTGAGTGCTCCTAAGGATACTAATTTAACCCAGGGCCAATACAAACTCCAATCTACTATACCAGGAGTAAGACCTAACAAAACACCAAATAACCATGAGGAAACCATCGCTGGTCTCATTATATAACGTAATAAATTCATTTCCATAGTTAAGAATGTATTATACTGATCAGATTTTATTTTTGAGGATTCAACGTGGTAAACAAATAATCGTGGTAAATAAAAAAGGCCAACCATCCAACAAATAACAGATATAATATGAGCAGACTTAATCCATAAATAATACTCTATTAGAGTAGTGCTCATTTTTTTCACTTTCTTTCTTAATATTACTTAATAAATATATTTATATATAAAAGATAGTAGTGGATGTTGGTATTGTGGATAAGAGGGATAAAACATTTATACACACACTTATCAAACACATATAAATGAAAAAATGACTATAGTGTAAGGTTAAAGACTTGATATGTTAAAAGTACTCAGAGCCTGTTAGTTAAAAATATGAACAATCTAAAAACTTATTATAACTAAAAGACTATTGTGAATAACTACAAGCTTATTAAGCAGACACCGTGATCATCTTCTTTATACACAAATAAAACATTATTATTACTACAGGTTATTAACATGAGCACAGATATCATATTAGCATCCGGCTCCCTTATTAGATCAAAATTATTACAAGATTCTGGTGTGGTTTTCCATGTAAAAAAACATAAAATAGATGAAGAAGAGGAAAAAAAAACCTTAATTAAAAATAATATTGAACCAAAGAAGATATCGATCAATCTAGCAATTAAAAAGGCAATGGATGTTTCTAAATCGTATAAAAACTCATTTATTATAGGGTGTGATCAAGCTCTTGTTTTTAATAACGTAGTTTTTTCTAAAGCAAAAAGCCCGGAAGAACTAAGACAACAGCTCCTACTACTTAAAGGAAAAAACCATAAGTTGTATTCGTCTTGTGCTGTTTTGTACCAAGAAAAAATAGTCTGGTCCTATACCGCAGAAATTGTTTTACTTATGAGGGATATAAATCAAAGAGAAATAAATACTTATGTTGATAAAAACTGGGAAAGAGTAAGAAATAGTGTTGGAGGTTATCTTATAGAATCAACTGGTAAGAGGTTATTTAAGACTATAAAAGGAGATTACTTTTCTGCTCTAGGTTTACCTATAATGGAGTTACTAGATTTTCTAATTTTAAAAAAAGTTGTAAACATCGTTTAAAAGAATAAGAAAGCTTTTTAATTTATGGGAAAATTAATAAAAATAGGTCTAACTGGTTGTATAGGTATGGGTAAAAGCACGACTTTGAAAATGTTTCAAAACGAGGGTGTTTCAACTTGGAGTGCAGATGAAGCTGTTAGCAGATTATACACAAAAGGTGGACAAGCTGTTTTAAAAGTACAAGCTTTAACACCTGAAAGTGTTGTTGATAATGCTGTTTCGAGAGAAAAACTAAGAGAAGAGGTAAAAAAGAGGCCTGAGCTTTTATTATCTTTAGAGTTAATAGTTAATCCTCTTATAAAAACTGATAGAGAAAGGTTTCTTTGTTCTAATAGTGAACACAGAGCAGTAGTATTAGATTTACCTCTATTATTTGAGAACAAAATGGAATCAGATTTTGATATAATTGTAGTTGTGAGTGCTACTGAGGAGGAACAAAAAGAAAGAGTTCTCAGCCGCAACACAATGGATATTAAATTATTAAACATAATAAAGTCGAAACAAATATCTGATAAAGAAAAAAGATCTAGAGCAGATTTTGTTTTTGAAACAACATCGATCGAAAAAACAAAAAAAGACGTTAGGTGCTTTTTAAGAGAAGTGGGTATTAATAATGCGTGAAGTTGTAATGGATACAGAAACCACTGGACTCGATCCCTACCAAGGTCATAAAATAGTAGAAATTGGAGCAGTCGAATTATTAAACCATATTCCAACAGGTAAAACTTTTCATAAATATATAAATCCAAGAAGGATAATGCCGAAAGAAGCATTTGATGTTCACGGGCTAGATAATGAATTTTTAAAAGGAAAGCCAGTATTCAAGGATATTGCTGAAATGTTTTTAGACTTTATAGGGGAGTCTACTTTAGTAATACATAATGCGAACTTTGACATTAAGTTCTTAAACCACGAGTTAGAATCTACAGGCTTTGAAACACTAAAAAAGGAAAGAGTGCTCGATACCTTAGCACTAGCAAGAAAAAAATTTCCTGGCTCTCCAGCATCTCTTGATGCTTTATCTAGGCGTTTTAAAGTTGACCTTTCTAAACGGGAAAAGCATGGGGCACTTTTAGACAGTGAAATCCTTGCAGTGGTCTATTTAGAATTAATAGGAGGGAGACAGCCTGACTTAATTTTACCCTCAGAGAGTGAGGGTCTTTCTAATAAAAGCCGAACAGCAAGCCTTACACCATTAAGTAGAGAAAACGTTTTACCAACACGTTTAACTCCTTCCGAAATGGAAGCTCATAAAGTTTTTATAAAAAGCTTTGGTAGTGAGGCTTTATGGAATAAATTTTCTAGTTAATTTTTGAATTTTTTACCGCTTTCCGCTCAACCCCGGCTTGATACATAGCTAAAAAATCAATTTGCTCCAAATTTAAAGGAGGGTAACCACCATCACTCGTTACATCACTTATGATTCTTCTTAAATACGGGAACATAATGCGAGGACACTCAACTAATAAGTAGGGTTGGAGTTGTTCAGAATCTATATTTGTTATTTCAAAAATGCCACCGTACTCTAACTCTAATAGAAAAATAACTTCTCCAGAGCCACCTGTCTTTGAAGTAATACTTACTTTTATAATCAGATCATACTGATCTTCTACTGGTCGCTTTTTTCCTTCTAACCCAATACTTACTTTTATGTCAGGCTTTACGTTTTGATCACTAATACCATTTTGCGCAGCAATGTTCTCAAAAGATAAATCCTTAATAAACTGATTTAATATCTTCATTTTTGGCGCAGTGGTTTTAAGTGGGGCCTCTATATCTTTATCGTTTGTCATTTAGTACCTCTTAAAAGGTTAATTTCCCTCAGTACCATTTTGATTGGAATGTCTCAAGCATTGGGTGATTGTTTTCTTAGGTGATTTTATGGGGCTTCATCAAGATCAGAATACTCACCATCAATTATAGTGCTTGAGTGATGTGGGCTCTCTTTTTGGCTAACGCCCTGAGAGGAAAAGGTTTTTAATTTAAACCTTTTTTGTAACCATAAATAAAGAAAACCCCTGACTTTTGGGATTAAGAAAGAGAACCCTATAGCATCAGTAAAAAAACCAGGTGTTAAAAGCAACAAACCAGCTATTAAAATTAATGCACCATGCGCTAAGGACTCTATTGGGTTTCTAAGCTGTGAGAGATTAGCTTGTATCTCAGTTAAAATTGCTAGCCCTTGGTTTTTTACTAAAAAAGTTCCAACAACTGCTGTTAAAACAATGACACCTAGAGTGTTCCAAAGACCCAAGATACCACCTAATTTTATAAATAGCATAATTTCTACAATGGGCACTATAACGAATAAAAGGAATAACCACATATTTTCATATCCTAGAACAGTTTTTGTAGAGGTGGACTTGTCTTATACTAACACATAGATAGGGGTTACATCAGGTTTTATCAATATACGAGTAACAGAGGTTTTCATGAACAACGCAATTATTCAATTACTAATATTAGCTGCAGTGGCTGTGTTTTTAGTTTTTAGGTTAAAAAACTTATTAGGCACGAGGGAAGGCTTTGAGGGGAATGCAGAAAAGACAGTTGTTAAGATAAAAGAAAAAGAAGTTAAAAGTCCAAATTTAGAGATTATTAACGGTGGTTTAGACCATGACATAGTAGATCATGTTGAAAAAGGATCAAAAGCAGCAAAAAGCTTAAGCATTATAAAAGGGCAAGAACCCAACTTTAATGTGAGAGAGTTTTTATCTGGTGCTCGAGAAGCATATGAAATGATACTTGTGGCTTTTAAGAGTGGCGATATTTCAAGTGTGAAAACACTTTTGTCAGAAGATGTAAAAGAGGCATTTTTAAAAGATATAGAGAACAGAAAAATAAAAGGATTGAAAACAAATCTTACTTTTGGCGGCATCCGAGCTTTAACAATTGTAGATGCAGACTTTGATCAATCAAGTTCAGAGGTAGAAATCACAATTCGGTTCTTAAGCGATCTAACAATTGTCGTGAAAAACGATAAAGGGAATATAGTAGAGGGTAGTGAAAATGATATTAAAGTTCAAAAAGATGTTTGGACTTTTGGTAGGACACTTACGTCAAAAAATCCAAACTGGTCTTTGATAGCTACCGAATTATAGGATAAAAATTTGCGTGTGAGAGTCATCTTTGGAACCTTTTTGTGAGTTTAGTTACAGTGAGCTAGATGGGTGGTTTGAAGACAGGCATGAAGAGGCTCTTGAAGTTTTTTTAAAGACTAGTTTTTCCCAACATGGGGACTTATCGAGCCTAAATATTAATAAGGGCGCAAGATACTTTTTTGAAAAAAACTTTGTCCCAACACCCTTAAGAAGTTC
>Ga0209709_10002797_pt1 | contig 14848 bp, 11 predicted proteins | sample ArcticOcean_MG_C_2_FD_187435 | JGI IMG/M metagenome (GOLD analysis project Ga0209709, IMG submission 187435) | Marine microbial communities from western Arctic Ocean - ArcticOcean_MG_CB4_136 (SPAdes) (version 2) | ecosystem: Environmental > Aquatic > Marine > Oceanic | place: Arctic Ocean... | reverse complement strand
TAATATATAAGTCTTATTAATGATTGTTCTTAAGTGAGCTATGCTCACTTTGTTTTCGCTAACGCTCAAACAATTATTCTTTTTTTATTGTTGATTAAGTGCAAAGCACTTTTAGCATCATGTAGATTGTTTCAGTCAGACGGAACCTGTTTAAGGGTTCCATCTAATCTTGAACATCATGTGAGTTAGTCACAGCCAAGACTCGGAAGTAGGTAATTATATTATACACAAGTTTGATGGGCTCCGACCTTTCCCAACCTACGTCGACATCATATGTGTTATACTGCATAAAAACGTTTTATGCGTTATACTACATATTACCCCTCGCTTCGTTCCTAGTGCTAAAGGGTTTTTACAAACTATGTTGTGTTTTTTGACTGCCAACATGCAATCTATATCAACCTGTAAGCCCAATTTGTTTGATGGCTTCCACACTCTGGTGTGTCGATCAATATGTACGTGTGCTTCTATACGAGAGCTTTTTCCACAGCGGCATTATTAAACTGGCCCGCTAACCTTATGTGTTGGAGTGTTTTGCCTGTGTGGGGAAGAGTTGTGCCTACACTGATAATTATAGTGGAGTTTTGTTATTAGTTGTAAATCTGGTTTACTTGCCTAAATGTTTGTTAAGTGTTCTTTAAGAATTTTTGAACCGCCAACTCTAACATTAATGATACCGTTGTAGTATTCATCTGTTTCAAGTACTCTGCGTTCAAATTGTTCTCGTGCCTCTAAGTAACTTGCAATGCCTCTGCTTGGACAATAGTATAAAATTTCCCTAGTAAACTTCTTCTTGCCTAACAGTTCAACGTCTGCCTGAAGTCTATCAGAAGATCCCCAATAGTCTCTCCAGTCACTTTCTTTTGTTCCACGTCTTTTATTCTTTCGGCCTTTTAATGGGGGTTTGGTTGTTTTGAACTTTGCGAGTTTCTTGCCTACGTATTTCATATCATTAGTAAGATTTGTTATCAAATATACAAATGCTTCACAATCTTTTGGTAGATCGCTGATAAGTTTTCCTTTAAAAGTCCAGTCCATGTAGATACTTACATGGATTTGGTCTTAATCGTCTTGTTTCTGATGATGTGCCCGATGAGAATCCATAACTTCTACTCTTCGAATCGAAGCTAGCCTTCGTATTTCACTTAACCATTTTCTAGTTTCACGTTTAGTCTTTTCACTTTTACGTTTTTCAAAGTTTTCATTATGTTTATAATATTCTAAGTATGCTTTTGTTAGTAGATCGTGAGTATCGTCAATTATTCCACTCATCCTGCTACCTCTACATCATTATCGTAAGATGTAAATCCAGCTTCTTTAATAACTTTTAGTACGTTAGTTACTCTGCCTTGTAATTCATCTTTATGTGAAATAAGGTATATATTTTTGTTGCGTTCTCTACCCATTTTTTTAAGTACGCTTAATGATGCTTCAACACCTGCTGAATCCATACCACTATCTATTAGTTCGTCAACAAATAGTAAATTAACTTGTTGATATAAACTTTCCCAAACATCTCTAAAAGAAAAACTCAATCCAAGGATTAATCTGTTACGTTCACCCCTTGATAAGTTATCAAAGTCTAAGTCTTGACCTAATTGTGTAATTTCTACATTCAGATCGTTTTGAAATAGTACCTGATGCGGCAATCCTAGCTTATTAAGATAGTATGTAAGTCTATTATTCAGGTATGCAAGGTTTTGATCAATAATTTTCTTTCTAATAAAGCTATCTTTATTAGTTAATAGCTTATATAAAAAGTCTTGATGGTCTTTTAAAGAAGTTAACTCATTTATATGATCCCAATTAAGTTCTTGTAATGCTGTTTCTTTTAAATCATCAATTTGTTCTTGATACGGATCTATTTCGTTTGTTTTTTCTATTAATGTTTTATTTAGATTGTCAACATTGCCTCTATGTTCATATGCTTCTTTAGCTGTTTCATAAAAAGTATTAGGCTTTATCTCTAAATTGCCAATGTCTTCAAGTTTTGCTTTAACTTTATCATATTTGTTAGCAATTTCAATCATGTATGTATGTGCATCACCATAATCTTTTTGTAACTTATCTTTCATTTCTCCAAGTTTGTCATCATGAAGTTCTTGACCACAAGCATAACAGTTAGCATGTTCAAGCTCATCCAGTTCAGTACCGACCTTTTGCACATTTTTATCAGCTTGTTCTAATGCACGTTCAACAGTTGCTATTTCTTTTGTAAGATTTGTATGATGTTTATTAAGATCAGACCATGATGCTAGTTGTTCGTGATCGTCAAGTTCACTATCGATATCTAATTGTTCTAATTCATAAATTGCTTTTTGTAGCTTGTCACATGTTTGGGTGTTTTGTGCTATCCAAGCCTTTCTTCTACTATGCAACCTGTCAATATTTTCTTTAATTTTTTCATTACTATCTTTAAGTGCAGTAAGTCTTGCATTTTCTAGAACAAGATGCTCTTTGTTAACACGCATTTGTTCTCTTAATAGCTCTGCTTTCTCAGATAGTATAGTAACACCTAATAGCTGTTCTATAATAGCACGTTGATCGTTGTTCTTTAATGCTAGGAAAGGTTCAGTATATGTGTTTAATGCTAATATATGCTTAAACATGTCATGGCCCATACCTAACAACGAGTTAATATCTTGTTGGGTCTTACGTGAGTCGCCTTGACTTTCGTCAGTTATTTCTTGATCTTCATTATTAATAGAGAATTTTAGTAAATTTGGTTTACGTCCTCTCTCAATATGATAATTAATTCCGTTTATTTCAAAAGTTAACGTAACTAACATACCTTTGTTGTTAGTTTTGTTCACTAAGTTGTCACGTCTAATGTTTGTAAGGGCTTGTCCATACAAACCGTAACTTATAGCATTAATAATCGTTGTTTTACCTGTTCCATTACGAGAACCAGCATCATCTCCACCTTGATCTATGTTTTCACCTAGTACAAGTGTAAGTTGATGTTGATTAAAGTTAATAGCTTGTGTAGTATTACCTACACTCATAAAGTTTTTAACTGTTAGGTCTTGTATTTTAATCACTGTCTTCTCCTAACTTGTTATAAATGTCAAGTAATTTTGCTTTATCGTAACTATCAGACTCAATAGCTTCGATTTCCTTGGCAACAATTTGATCAACACTTTCAAATTTTGTAATATCGATATCAGTATTAATTTCTTCGTCTGTAGTATTAGGAATAAGTGTAATTTCTCTACAGCTATGTTCATGAAGGAATGTTTCTTTAATAAAACTTGCCTCTTCATATGAAATAGGTAAGTCTAATGTAACCCGTAAATACATTTTAGGTTTAATTAAGGTGTCTTTTTCGTCCAATAGTTGTGATAACTTTACTGTACGATACTTGGGACAGTTCCACCAGTTAAAATACTGAGGAGTACCGCCGTGCTCCAACACCATCATACCTCTTTCATCGTCCCAAGCATCGGCATAGTTATGTGGTAATGCATTACCAATGTAATTCACAGTACCTTTAACTTGTCGTTTATGAAAATGTCCTGAAAATACATAATCCTGATTTTTAAAATGACTTGCTTGTAGTTCACCAGTGTCAGGCATTTGTACCATTGCATTCATATAAAAACTTGGAAGTTCAAAATGGCCAAATATGTATTTGCTTTTAATTTTAGGAATTTGTTTCCATTCCTCGCCAACTAGCCAAGGTATTAATGTACTATCACCTATAGTTGTAATTTTATTGATAATAGTGATACCAGGAATATGCTTACCAAACTCCACAGAATGAATATCTCGTTTGTCTTTGTAATATAAGTCGTGGTTACCAGGAAAGAAGTAAAAATTTTCAAATGCTTTCCCAAGTTTTTCCAAACTTCGAATAGTAGCATCCATAGTGGTAATATTCAAACTATTTCTATTGTGATGCCAGTCACCCATAAAGATACCTGTTTCACAATTATTTTCTTTAGCTTGATCAATAAACCAATCTATAAATTCTTCACAATCCTCGTTGTGGACTTTACTATTAGATTTTAATCCAAAATGTATATCCGTAAAGACGGCGGCCTTTTTAAACAATTTTATATCCTCTTATGTATAGTATAAACTCTTAACGATTATTTGTCAACTCCTTCTTTCTTCGAAACTTTTATAGTTGTAACTTTTGGGGGTATCGCAGTTCTTGTCTTGTGTTGTTCTTGCTCACGCTCCCATACTCCTTGATTCTGTCTAGTAAACGATGGATTCATGTGATTCATTTCTAAAATATCATCTCTAATATTTTGATTTCTTTTCTCAATATTAATAATTCTAACAAATGAATTTGTAACAGCGGCAGTATAATATGCAAATGGATTGTCTGATTTAGATTCATCAAACTGTAGGCCTATTTGTGCAAGTTGTAAAATTGCCTGACCTTTCATTTCATCATTATATGTATACCCACGAACATTACCTCTAGTTGCATATCGTTCACATAGTTTCATCCACATCATAGCTAACTTATTAGTTGCTTGTCCACAACCTTTATCATAATAGCCGTTTTCCATCCCGCCAACCCAATGACTTTTACCAATACAAATTAGCTCGTCATTCTCGTTAAATTTATAATGTTGAAATGGGGGAAAGTTTAATTTTTCTTTTGTATCAGCTATAGTTTTAGGTTTCTTTTTACGTCCAGGCTGATCAGGTATGTGATCAAACATCATAACCCTAAAAATTACGTCTTTTTTGTTTATTTTTTTATAATCTATCTGGCATTCAGCTTGTTTAACTTTCTCGCCGTTTGCTTTACGTGCTTCGTAATCGATTTGACTAAGACGTTTAGCTTGAACTCGTTTAGCTTCAGCTGTAGTACGAATATTAATTTTATCAATACCTGTGACTATTAAATCGTATCGATTGGCCTCATCTTCAGTAAAACTGCTAAATGAGCTCTTAGACTTATGAATTTCTGCAAGTATATCTTTATTGTTTAAGTAATTTACTTTTCGCAAGTTATTTCTCCATGTTTAAAGTCATATTATAAACTATGTAGTTAAAGAAGTCAACTAAATACTTGTAGGAGTTTAACCAAAAGATGAATGAATTCGAAAATTTTGCAAAAACAGTACGAGGCTCAGAAGCCCCTACAAGTTTATTTGAAGGCGCACAGGCCTTAGCCGGTGATGCTATAAAGGGCTTTAAAAAAGCAGGTGGGAAAATATTTGAAAATCTCACATCAGATTTTGGCTTAGGAAAAGCAACACGCTTAGGTAATTCAGACCAGTTACAAGAAGGCCTAAACGGATTAGGACAAAAGAAAAAGACAGAAAATGTATCAGCTAGTTTTTCTATGGGAACTGCAAGAGACTGGCGAGTTAGGTTAAGTATGCCCAAAACTACAGCCTTTGAAAAAGGTGGAGGACACCTTTTACAGCCGTTACGTGCAACAAATGGTCTAGTATTTCCATATACTCCTACAGTAATTATTTCACATAGTGCAAATTATAATGCAATGTCTCCTACACATAGTAATTATCCGTTCCAAGTATATGCAAATTCACAAGTGGACCAACTAGTTATTACAGGTGACTTTTTTGTACAGAATGGAATAGAAGCCCAGTATTGGGTAGCGGCGTTACACTATTTAAGAAGTTGTACAAAGATGTTTTATGGTGGCGATTCACATGAGCAAGGCGCTCCACCACCGGTAGTTTTTTTAACTGGATATGGTGATTATGTATTTGACAAAGTACCAGTAGTTATAACTACTTTTACAGTTGATATGCCAGATCAAGTTGATTATATTTCAACAGTTGTACATCCTGGAACCGGTAAAAAATTAGAAGGCAGTCGCTCGATGACATCTGACGGAGTCCAACCTGGGCAATTTTATGGTAACGAAAAACTTACAGACAATTATTATACATGGGCACCAACACAAAGTTTAATTTCGATAACTTGCCAACCAATATACAGTAGAAGTCAGGTAGCAGAATTTAGTCTTGAAAAATTTATTAACGGCGCTTATGTTGGTAAAAACTCAACAGGATTTATTTAATGGCATATTCAAGTTCAAGTCCGTGGAAAAATACACCAATAGGTGATGGAGAGTTTGGATTAGGATATTTTCAAATTAGATCAGTACCTGGATCTGCAGACGACTCTCCTTATGTAATTGATCCGCAATATAATCATCGACCAGATCTTCTTGCATACGATTTATATGGAACTCCAAAACTTTGGTGGATTTTTGCTCAACGTAATATGGATATTCTTGAAGATCCTATCTATGATTTTGAATCCGGTGTTGAAATTTTATTAATGAGTGCGAGTAGTGTATCAGACATGTTAGGAGCGTAACTTAATGTCTATTCCAGAGATGTTTAGCAACATGGTACCGCCGAGCATTAGAAATATTAATGCGTCTTCTCTAGGACAAACAGTTGATAACCTCCGTGCTGATGCAGAGTCAAGACTTGCAAATCTTGACATTGAAGAAAAAGCAGTTGAGTTTTCAAATATAGCAAAAGACAAGTTCGCCTCTATAACCCCAGGCGATATATCCGCTCTTAGTTCAGTAGCTTCTAACAAAATAGCCTCCCTTACAAAAGGTAATCTAGGCAAGTTAAGCAATCTCCCAAATCTTAAAGATGCTATACCTAGTATAGCAAATCTTTCAGGAGGCACATCATCAAGAGGAAATCCTCATAGTGGATTGCAATCAAACCAAATTGCTAAAGATGGCACTTTTAGTTCTAAATCAGGAGGCACTGATCTTCCTAAACGGGGCGCCGAAGGAGGAATTGCAAACAAAGATACTAGACATCCTAATGTAATACCAAACATACTAAACGATTATGTTAGTGTTAACTATGTTGTTTCACTTGGAATTTTAGACATCCAAGAAGTTAATTACCCCGATGAAACTTATAAAAAACATGGTCCAAAGACTCTTATTATTAAATCTGGTGGCGGAAAGCCGTCAGGAAAACAAAAAATGGTCAAAACAGCAGAAGAAGGCTCCCATGGCGACATGGAATTTTTTCTAGATGATCTCGAGATGGATGCAGTTATCAATCCAGCCGGAGCAGGACACATGTCCACCAACGCAACTCTTACGTTTACTGTTACAGAACCGTATAGTATGGGACAGTTTATGGAAGCAATGCAGATTGCAAGTCTTGGTGCTGGATATACTCACTATCCTGCCGCTACCTTTGTACTTATTATTGATTGGATCGGTTGGGACGCAAACGGAGTCGCTAAACGAATAAGTGATATGAATGTCGCTGGCCAGGTTGATTCCGAAGGAAATGAATATCAACATTCTAGAAGATATATACCAATTGAAATTAATGATGCCCAATTTAGTGTTAATGCTGGCGGTTGTATATATGAGGTTAAGGCGAATTCTGCAAATGATGCCGGCTTAAATAATAGCGTTCAAAAACTGCCTGTTGATATTGCCATTGCAGGTGAGACCGTGCATGAAATGTTACAAACCGGAACTAATAGTTTAACAAATGCAATTAATAACAATCTTGTATCCGGCAAAGCAAAAGTTGATGGAAAATTTGCCGATCATTTTATTATTCAATTTCCAAAAGATGAACATCGTAAAAGTAGTACCAATGAAAAAGAGAGTGGCGCTGGTGGTGAAGATCCGGCAGTTCTAAACGATACAGACAGAAGTGGTCTATCCAGGTCAACACAGGTGTCTGGTAAGAATATGATCGAGACGTTGCTAAGGAATGTTGACCACAACGAAGGCACTATAAATGGAATAGGAGAATCAACAGTTATTTACGACAAGTTACTTAACATGAATCAAATATTCAAAGAGAAGTCGGAACAGAAACATAAACCGGACGGTGTATTAATCGAAGATCACGTTCATAACAATGTTAAAGAAAAAACAATTGCTTTTAAACAAAATACTTCTATCTCTGATATTATTTCAGAGGTAATACTTTGTAGCGAATGGGCAAAATCCAATGGTCCGAGCGGCTCCGACGACGAGCTTGGATATAAGAAATGGTTTAAGATTGAATGTAGAGTATATTCTGTTCCTATTCCAAATGCAACAGGAACAAGAGGAACAATGCCAAAAATATATGTGTATAGGGTTGTATTCCATAAAGTTAATGGAGCAATATTAGCGGCGCCAAATACGATTCCTAAAGGATCAGAGGCACTCCGTTCTAAAGTAGTTAAGAAGTATGATTATATGTACACTGGACTAAACAAAGATATTATTAATTTTAATATAGAGTATAATAGTAGATTTCTAACACCTATACAAGCAGATTTGGGTAATGATAATTATTCGAGTGTTCATCAAGGATCCTCAGCAACTTCGGTTCAAGACGAGAACCAAGGACCGAACTTGACGACTACTAGTAGTCCTACTACTGTTCAAACTGGGCTAGCCACTACAGCTACTTCCCCTGGACATCCTTCTAAAGCTCCTAAACCAAAGCCAAAGCCTGAAGAATTTAGTATTAAAAGGATATCTGAAAACCAACAAACTGCAAATTATACAGCTTCAACTAGATCTATTCCGTCAAATAAAAAACAGGAACTTGCCAGAATGTTCCATCAAGCTACTATTAATTCCGATGCAGACATGGTTAATGTTGAAATGGACATATATGGAGATCCGTATTATATATCTGATTCAGGATATGGAAATTATAGTAGTCCAGTCCTCACTCAAGCATTCCAGGATAAACATGGACAAATAGCGTATGAAACAGGTCAGGTGTATGTTGTTATAGAGTTTAGAACTCCAACAGATTTAGACCCAAAGACTGGAATAATGAAATTTCCAAGTAATAGAACTAATGACCTAGTAGATCATTTTAGTGGCATTTATTATATTAATAAGGTTGTGTCATCGTTCAGCAAAGGACTATTTAAACAAACACTTCACCTAGTAAGACAAAATGGACAAGCTAATAAAAAGATAGCAGATGATGTTGATAAAAATGCAGTTACTACTGATCCAAATGCAGTTGATACGAAAGCAGTTGGCGGCGAAGTAGTTGCAACAGCTGACACTTCCGACTTCTCAAGTGCTAAATCAGGTGGCGCCGAGCTCGGCAATTTGCTTGAATTTAGGGGTTAATAATGGCATTAGGACATAATAAAAGTGATCGAAGATCTTCGTATACACCGCAGTCAGAAAGCTCTGGGCCGTTTCTTGCTAAGATAGTCGGCCATGTAGATGAAACCTACATGGGGTCTTTACGAGTGCAATTATTAAAAAAAACAAGTCCAGGAAATAAAGAAGATGTTGGTGCCTCCCAAGTATTAACAGCACGATATCTTTCACCGTTTGGTGGAGTAACTCCTAGAGATAGTGTTAGTAACGATCCAAGTTATAGACATAGTCAACAAAGTTATGGTATGTGGATGGTCCCACCAGATCTTGGAACAGTTGTCTTAGTGATTTTAATAGAAGGTAATCCAAATGATTGTTACTGGATTGGATGTGTTCATGATAAGTTTGCAAATTTTGCTGTCCCAGGTCATGCCGCAACTACATATCATACACCGCCACTTAACGCAGAGAAGGAGGAACGATCTGAGTTAAAAGGTAAAAAACTTCCAGTAGCTGAGTACAATAAACTACTTGAGACGGGACGCCTCGGCGAGCCTACAAAGTTTCCAAAGCCGTATCAACAAAGATTCACAGACGACTTAATAAAACAAGGATTACTAGACGATGAAACTAGAGGTATAACATCTTCTAGTGCTAGAAGAGAATTACCAAGTACGGTATTTGGAATTAGCACACCAGGCCCAACAGATAAAACAGACAAAGCTCCAAAACACAAGACATCTTATAGAAGTCGACTCGGTGGAACATCATTTGTTATGGATGACGGTGACGTAAGTTTCTTAAGAAAAGGGTCAGCAACTACAACACCACCAGACTATGCAAATGTTATGCAAGACGATACTAATGGAGATAAAACATTACCGCATAACGAATTAGTTAGATTAAAAACTAGAACAGGGCATCAAATATTATTACATAACACAGAAGATTTAATTTATATTGCTAATGCAAACGGAAGTGCTTGGATTGAATTAACAGCAGATGGAAAGATTGACATTTATGCAAAAGATAGTATGAGTGTGCATACTGAAAATGATCTTAATTTAACAGCAGGTAGAGATATTACAATGGAGGCAGGCGCTAATATTTCTTTAAAAGCAAGTGGAACGTATGACCCAACAAACGAATTCCAAACGCCTCTTAAAACTGTTAAAGGTAGAATACAAATAGAATCAGCCGCAGATACTAATATGCTTATTGGTGGGAATCATTGGGTTTCTACTGTAGGCAATTATGAAGCTAGAACAACTAAGCAAACTAAAATTACATCAGGTGCAGAAACACATATTAAGTCTGGCGGTAATCATATAGAAACTGCTCCAAAAATTCATATGAATGGGCCAGCGGCAGATTCCGCCCAGACTGTTACAGCTCTTAATACGCACATTTTACCAAATATTCCAACAGGGAATTTGAACGGTACGTTAGTACAACGAGCACCAACACATGAACCGTGGACACACCATGAAAATTTAAATCCTGTAGCATTTAAAATTGCATTAACGGATAGAGACACAGAGACCACAGTAGCTAATACATTAGCAACTCCAAAAACACCAGAAGCATTTAAGAAAAAAACCACCACGAAAAATAGCAACTAAAAATAGGGTAAATACAGTATCATGAGCATTAGTAATAGAGAATTATATAAACAGATAAGGGTACGTAGTAACCAAAAGCCACCAAGTCCGGTCAAAAGTCGGGCATACCGTGGCCTAAGTACGGTTAATCCAGCTAACAATAGTCATGTATTATATGATATAGAATTGATTAAGCAGGATATTATAAATCATTTTCATATACGGCAAGGTGAAAAGTTAGGAGACCCAGAGTTTGGTACTATTATTTGGGACGCTATTTACGAACCTCTAACAGATCAGTTAAAAGAAATAATAGCCGATAATGTTACGAAGATTGTTAATTCAGATCCACGTGTAACAGTAGAGAGTATTGATTTAGAGTCGTATGAAAGTGGATTAATAATTGATTGTGTGCTTACATATTTGCCTTATAACATTTCTGAAGCAATGAGATTAAAGTTTGATGAAGATGCGGCGCAGTTCGACAATTAAGTATGCGGTTAATGGAATTCAATAAATATAGTTAACAAGGAAACAGTATGTCAGTAACAAACAGACAAAACAGATTACTTCTTTCAGAGGACTGGAGAAGGGTATATCAAACGTTTAGGAATGCAGACTTCACATCTTATGATTTTGATAGTCTACGCCGTACTATGATCTCTTATATAAGAGAGAATTATCCGGAAGACTTTAATGATTATATTGATTCAAGTGAGTATCTAGCGTTAATTGATCTTATTGCATTTTTAGGGCAGAATATTTCTTATCGTATTGACCTTAATTCTCGAGAAAATTTCCTTGAACTAGCAGAACGTAGAGATTCAGTTTTACGGTTAGCACGATTACTTTCTTACAATCCGAAGCGTAATCAATGTGCAAATGGATTAATAAAATTTGAAGCAGTATCAACAACTGAAGAAGTAGTTGATTCAAATGGAACAAACCTAGTTAATCAAACCGTTGTTTGGAATGATCCATCTAATTCCGACTGGCGCGAACAATTTGAAAAAATTATGAATGTAGCATTGCCAATTAATTCTACAATTGGAAAACCTATTAAGAAAGATACTGTTGAAGGTATATTAACACATCAATACAGATATAAATCAAGTAATACAGGAGTTCCTGTTTATACATTTAGTAAAAGCATCGACGGTCGTAATCTTCAGTTTCAGATTGTTTCGTCAGATGTCTCTAGTGGAGCTATATCAGAAGAGCCACCATTACCAGGAAACAGTTTAGCATTTTTATATCGAGATGATGGACGAGGTCCAGGCAGTTCTAATTCTGGATATTTTTGTCATTTCCGCCAAGGTACTATAGATCAAGGTGCGTTTAGTGTTAATGCTCCTAGCACAAATCAATCAATTGCAGTTGATGCCACTAATGTTAATAATACTGATGTTTGGTTATATTCATTAAATTCAATAGGTAGCGAATCAGAGCTATGGACTAAGGTTGACGCAGTAGAAGGTAATAATATTGTTTATAATAGTGTACGGAAAAAGATAAGAAATATTTTCGGAGTACTTACTAAAGGCCAAGATAAGATTAATTTAATCTTTTCCGACGGAACGTTTGGGAATTTACCTAAGGGTGATTTTAGAGTTTATTATAGATCAAGTGTTAATCAGTCTTATAATATTCTTCCAGAAGATTTAACAAGCATTGGTGTATCAATACCATATATATCAGCCGCTGGAAACCAAGAAACATTGAGTTTAACTCTTTCCTTAAAGTATACGGTAGATAATAGTAGTACATCAGAAAGTAATTTAAGTATTAAAGAAAATGCTCCAGCTACCTACTACACACAAAATAGAATGGTCACTGGAGAAGACTATCAAGTTGCTCCGTTAGGAGTCAGCCAAGAAATTATTAAAGTTAAAACAGTTAATCGAGCATCGAGTGGAATTTCACGATACTTTGATTTATTAGATAGTACTGGAAAATATTCAAGCACAAATTTATTTGGTACCGACGGTGTTATATATAAAGAAACTTTAACGAAACATAAAAACTTTACCTTCCTAACAAAGGTAGACATTGAAGGACAGATACTAAACACTATTGAACCAATACTATCCGAAAAGCAATTATTAAATTATTACCTAACAACATTTCCTAAAACTATTGTTGCTGATTTAGGAGCAAGTTGGGTACAAACAACTAAAGGTACTAATTTTACTACAGGAAATTTTGTAGATACTGATAGCACAAAATATCAACTTGGAACATATACAGGTAGTTCTTTAAGATTTGTTGAACCTGGTACGTTATTAAAGTTTATTGCTCCAGCTGGATATCATTTTATGAAAGATGGTACTTTAATGCAAGGCAATCCAGATCATATAGGCGCACTTGAATATAAGTGGGTTAAAGTTATTAGTGTTGTTGGAGACGGCACCATTAATACAACTGCCGGCGCAGGCCCTGTTACACTTAATGATGTAATGCCAACTAATGCAATACTAACTCAAGTTGTACCTAAATTTTCTAAAACGCTCCAGTCTGCAGTTAAAACACAACTCAATGATCAAATATATGCTAATAAAACGTTTGGATTACGTTATGATGTTAACCTAAGACAATGGCGTGTAATTATTGAGAATAATTTAAATATTACAGGAACATTTAGTACAGGTAAAACTGGAGATACTACTAACCAACGATTAGATGCGAGTTGGTTACTATTGTTTGAAACAAACGGCGAAAAATATACTATTACATATCGTAGTTTACGATACATTTTTGAAAGTGCTAACGAAATAAGATTCTATTATGATAGCAGTGATAAAATCTATGATAATAAAACAGGTCAAATTATTAAAGATAAAATTACAGTTTTATCTATTAATTTAAAACCAGATCTTCTTACGCCGTTTACAGTTGATTCTAACTGGGAGATTACACTTCCATATCGTGATGCTAACGGATATGTTGATACGAGAAAAGTTGAGATTAGTTTCTACGATGCAGATGAAGATGGAGTTGTAGACGACCCAGAGACGTTTGTGCAAACTGTTAACGAAACAGTAAATCCGTTAACAAAATATATTTTTCAAAAGAAATATATTACATCAGATGGATTAGACGACTACAAATATATTAATAATGCTACTGAAAGCATCATAGTAAAAAAAGATCAAAGTTTTGTAGGTGCATTAAGTCTTTATACTGAAGGACAAGTTTTTTATCTAAACACAGAAGCAGTATTTAAAAAATTAACATCTGGGGTATTAGTATTAACTACAGATTATAAAGCACATGTAGGAAGAAGTGATCTTAAATTTCAATATATTCATGCGGCAGATGATGATAATAGAATTGATCCTAGTAGTAGTAATATTATGGATACATATCTATTAACAAAAAGTTATGACTCATCATTTAGAGATTTCTTAGACGGCACAATTGCAACTAAGCCGTTGCCTCCAAGTAGTGATAATTTGTTTAATAACTATGGAAGCGAAATTAATAAGATTAAATCAATTAGTGATGAAGTCATTTATCATCCTGTAAAGTATAAAGTCTTATTTGGTGCAAGTGCTGATATAGATTTACAAGCAACTTTTAAGATAGTTAAGAATCCAGATCAAGTTGTCAATGGTAATGCACTTAAAGCCGCAGTTATATCTTCAATCAATCAATTTTTTGCTTTAGATAATTGGGACTTTGGGGATACTTTTTACTTCTCAGAGCTCAGTACGTATGTTATGGCTACAAATGCACCAGACTTAGTAACAATGGTAGTTGTTCCTAATCAAACATTGCAAGGGTTTGGTAGCTTATATGAAATTAAATCAGAGTCTGATGAAATTTTTATTAGTGGAGCAACCGTTGATAATATTGAAATTATTGATTCTGTAACAGCAAGTAGACTAAAAGCATCTGGTAAAGTTTTAACAGAAGCTACTAGTACAAATTCAGGAATTCAAAGTGCAAATGTATATACATCCGGATCACTCACAACTAGCTCCGAGGGGACTAACATCTAATGCCATTTAATGATGATCAACATGAATATCCACTTCCAGGAAGTTCATCAACTCCTCCACCAAAACGAGAAAGTGCAGAATTACTTCCAAGATATTTTCGTACAGCAACGAATAAGAAGTTTTTAAATGCAACCTTAGATCAATTAACACAACCTGGAGTCGCAGAAAAGTTAAATGGTTACTTT
>Ga0209709_10002796_pt1 | contig 14850 bp, 9 predicted proteins | sample ArcticOcean_MG_C_2_FD_187435 | JGI IMG/M metagenome (GOLD analysis project Ga0209709, IMG submission 187435) | Marine microbial communities from western Arctic Ocean - ArcticOcean_MG_CB4_136 (SPAdes) (version 2) | ecosystem: Environmental > Aquatic > Marine > Oceanic | place: Arctic Ocean... | reverse complement strand
GAAAATTCAAGCATCTCAACAATCTGAATTAATAGATCAAAGGAAAAATGATAAGCCACCCAAAGACTTTGAATCTAAAAATAATGATATTTTGAGTGGCGATTTTGATCTAGGTATGTTTGAGCCTACCTAGTAATTATATGTTTAATTTATTATATAATATTATATTATGGCAAAAGTAAAAAAAGAAGATACAGCTACAGAAGCTGTTGAAGCTCCTATGGGAGAAAAGGTTGCGGTAAAAGAAACACCTAAACCAAAAAGAATGAAAAATCTTGGTACACAAGATGAAACTATTAAAGTTAATCTTAAAGAACCAAAGCAAGAAACTGTAGAGAAACCTACAGACGAGAAACCTCAAGAAAAGCAAGTGGATGATAAAGTTATTGAAGAAGTTCAAGAAAAAGTGGAAGATAAAAAAGAGGTTGATAAAAAAGAAGAAACTGAAAAACCAGTTTTGGAGGAAATTACAAGTGAAAAATCTGATGATACAACTGAAGAAAAAGTTACTGAAGTTGAAGAAACAGTTAAAGAAGCTGTAGAAAAGTCCGAAAAAACCGGTATTGATTTACCAGAAAATATTCAAAAAGTTGTAGACTTTATGAAAGAAACTGGTGGAGATCTTAATGATTATGTAAAATTAAATCAAGATTATAGTAAGATGGATGATAACGCTCTATTGAAAGAGTACTATCAACAAACAAAACCCCATCTTAATAATGATGAAATTGATTTTTTAATGGAAGATTCTTTTTCTTATGATGAAGATACAGATGAACCAATAGCCATTAAAAGAAAGAAATTAGCGTTTAAAGAGCAAGTTGCTAACGCTACAAACCATCTGGACGGGTTAAAGTCCAAATACTATGAAGAAATTCAGTCTGGAGTTAAGTTAACTTCCGAACAACAGAAAGCGATTGATTTTTTTAATAGATACAACACGGAGAATGAGGAGGTTACAAAAGTAACACAACAACAGAAGTCTATTTTTAATGACAAAACAAATAAAGTTTTTAACGATAAATTCAAAGGTTTTGAATATGATGTCGGTGATAAAAAATTTAGATTTAATGTTAGTGATACAGATAAAGTAAAGACAACACAAAGTGATCTTAATAATTTTGTAAGTCAATTTCTTGACAAACAAAATAATATGAGTGACGCTAAGGGTTATCATAAATCTTTATTTACTGCAATGAATGCTGACGCTATAGCTAGTCATTTTTATGAACAAGGTAAAGCTGATGGATTAAAAAACAGTATTGCAACTTCTAAGAATATAAGCATGGACCCTAGACAAGGACACCAAGAAACAAACACTGGTGGATTTAAATATAAGGTACTTGGTGATGATTCTAACAAACTTCGATTTAAAATTAAAAATTAAAGTTTAACAAATAAATATTAAAAATTATGGCAACATTTAATTCGGTTACGGACCCCGTAGCCGCGCCCGTAAAACAAACTGCGTCGAATAACTACTTAGATTTCTCGACAGGTTGGGCACAACAATATCTACCAGAGCTTTACGAAGCTGAAGTAGAGAGATATGGTAACAGAACGTTATCAGGTTTTCTGTCTCAAGTAGGAGCAGAAGAAGCAATGGCATCAGACAAGGTTGTCTGGTCAGAACAAGGAAGGTTACATATTTCTGTAGCTTGTGATTTTGCTAGTGGAGCAAATAAAGCAGCAAACATTTTACAAATTGATACTGAAGCAAACGCTGATTTGATTAGAGTAAATGACATGGTGCTTTTATACTGTAAAACTAGTTCAACCGCAGCTGATCAAGGAAAGATCATTAAGGGAATTTGTACTGTCGCAACAGCAGGCTCGAGGTTAAGAACAATAGTTCCTTATCTTGCAGCAGCTTATAACGTTGGCGTAGCTGATGTTAATGACGATGCTACATTTCAAGCAATGATTTATGGTTCAGAGCATAAAAAAGGTACTTCTTTAACTAGAACTGCTTTAAATCCAAGTTTTCAAACTTTCAGTAACAAACCAATTATAATCAGGGACAGATTCATTATCAATGGTTCTGACGTTGCTCAAATTGGTTGGGTTGAAGTAAGTGGTGAAGAAGGACAAAGTGGTTACTTATGGTACTTAAAAGCCGAAGGTGATACTAGAGCACGTTTCAATGATTATCTTGAAATGGCAATGGTAGAATCTGAAAGAGCAACTGGTACTCAATTAGACACGTTCTTAGGAACAGGTGGATCTGATGAAGGTAAAGCTGGTACAGAAGGTTTATTTGCCGCTATTACCTCTAGAGGTAATGTGTGTGAAGATGCTACAACTGGAACATACTCTACTGATTTAGCTACTTTTGATGCAATAATTGCAAAATTTGATGCACAAGGAGCTATTGAAGAAAACATGTTATATTTAGATAGAGCGAGTGCTTTAAATATTGATGATATGTTAGGAACACTTAATAGAGGTGATTCAGGTAGTGCATCATTTGGTGTATTTAATAACTCGGCTGATATGGCTGTTAATTTAGGTTTCAATGGATTTAGAAGAGGTTCTTATGACTTCTATAAAACTGATTGGAAATACTTAAATGATAAACAAACCGTAGGTGGAGTTTATGCAGATAGAGATGACGAGGATGCTGTAGCTGGAGTAATAGTTCCCGCTGGTACATCTTCTGTATATGACGAAGGAATGGGTAGAAATATTAAAAGACCTTTCTTACACGTTAGATATAGAAAATCTGATACCGAGGATAGAAAATTAAAAACATGGATCACGGGTTCAGTTGGAGGTAATATTACTTCTGATGAAGATGCGATGGTCGTGAATTATCTATCAGAAAGATGTTTAGTTGTGCAAGCAGCTAATAACTTTATGTTATTGAAAAAATAATAACATTATATATATAAAATTATTCCCTCCACGGAGGGAGTAGTTTTATTTTTTTAACTTATTTAATTATATTATATTATGAAAAAAGTAAAAGAAAAGGAAGTTTCTTTTAAAGAAACTCCAGTAGCAGTTAAGGAAAAACCAACTGTTAAAAAACAAGAAACCAAAAGGGATTCTTGGGAAGTTAAAGATAGAACATATACGTTAACTGGACCATATCAACCATTAACATACATGCTTAAATCTAAGAACATATTTTGGTTTGATGAAAAGCTAGGATATGAAAGGGAATTAAAATACACTAGAAATCAAAGAACACCTTTTGTAGATGAAATGAAGGGTGATGCTAGATTAGAGCATATCACATTTGATGACGGTGTTTTAGTTGTACCAAAAGAGAAAGTAAATTTACAAAAATTACTTTCTATATATCATCCAAGTTTAAACAAAACTTATGTTGAATTTAATCCTGTTAAAGAAGCGGTTGATGAGGTTGCAGTTATAGAACTAGAAATCGAGGCTTTAAATCTTGCTAAAGATTTAGACATTGATCATGTTGAAGCAATTTTAAGGGTTGAGCACGGTAGTAGTATTAATGATTTAACGTCCAAAGAATTAAAAAGAGACGCGTTATTAATGGCTAAAAATAATCCACAATTATTTTTGGATTTAGCAAAAGATGATAATGTTGAACTTAGAAACTTTGGTATAAAAGCTGTTGAAGCTGGATTACTTAATTTATCAAGTGATAACAGGTCATTTACATGGGGAAAAAATAAAAGGAAAGTTATGACAGTTCCTTTTGATGAACATCCATATTCTGCGCTAGCAGTATTTTTCAAAACTGATGAAGGTTTAGAAATATATAAAAACATAGAAAAAAGATTAAAATAAATAATCACACTTATAGTAGTTAGTCACTCTATATGGGTGACTATATTACTATAAAAAAAGAAATTATGGCAATAAATATAAATTCAGTATACAAATCTGTATTATCAATTTTAAACAAAGAACAAAGGGGTTATATTACTCCAGATGAGTTTAATAAAATAGGTAAACAAGTTCAGTTGAGTTTGTTAGATCAAGCATTTACACAGTATAATAAAAATATAAACTTACAAAATTCCCATTTAACAAATGATGGATATGCTGATTTGCCAAAACAAATAGAAGAAAAAATAGATAATTTTTATAAAGAAGAAACTATAAGTTTAAATTCCGATGGCGTTGGTGCTATAGCATCATCAGATATATATAAAATTATAAATCTGTCAACATCAAATACAGATATAGAACAAGTAAGTAGAAACGCACTACCTTTCTTGTTATCATCAACATTAAGCACACCTACGGTTGACTTCCCAATATACTACAAATCAAGTGCAACAGCAATAACGGTAAATCCTACCACGACTGCAAGCCCAACATTAAAATATATAAAAGTACCAACGGATCCTAGATGGGGATATAGTATCGACGCAACATACGGAACAAATATTCATGATAGCAGGGTGTTTGTAGATACTGGTTTGATTATTAATAAAACATTAACATTACCAGCAAATGTACCATCTGCGTCACCTAACGGTTTTACGTCTGGTGCTTTAGCTATAACATCAACATCTGGAATTGGTACGGGTGGTACGATAAAACTTACGTCCGCAAGTGGTAACATTAATACTGCTACGGTAGTAGTTGCGGGTTCTGGTTATGCTATTGGTGATACAATTACAATATCTGATAGTGTTATGGAAGGAGATCCTAATATTACAGCAACGGGTGCTGATTTAGTAATAACGTTAGTTGCTGACAATTTATATTCCAGTACCACTTATGGTTCAACTAACTTTGAATTACATCCTTCAGAAGAAGTAGATTTAATATTAAGTATACTTGGTTACGCTGGGTTAACAATAAAAGATGCTGCAATAACACAACTAACAACACAAATAGCAAACGCTCAAGAAATAGTTAAACAACAATAAACATGGGATTACTAGGAACAACAACAAAACAATCATACTATAGTCAAAGTCAATCTTTCACTGGAACAGGATCTGCAACAGGTGCTTCTGGTGAGTTTACGCTAACGATAGCATCTTTCCCTACACTACCATTATTACAATCAGAAATTAAAGTTTTTATAAATAACAGAGAAATAACTAAATCAAATTATACATATAATGGAACCGGTGGTGCTGATGTAACAGTAGATAACACCTACAAAATTATATTTACTACCACCCAAATTGACACTGAGGTTCAAGAAACAAACGGTTCACCAAAAAATGGGTTGGTTATTCTTGTTAAAGAGACATCCTCAACAGAAGCTTTTGGAACATATAGATATATTTCTTTAAAAGAAATAGTTAATAACTTTATAGTTGGTTATGTTGGAGATGGTAAATTGATAAAAAACGTAAAAAGATCTGATGTATTGTTTCATGCTAGGCGTGGTATACAAGAATTTGCTTACGACGTTTCAAGAGTTGAGAAAATACAAGAGGTTGACGTTAGTAGCAGCTTAAAAATTCCTATGCCTCAAGACTACGTGAACTATGTTAAAATATCTTGGATAGATGGAAAAGGTGTTGAGCATTTAATTATGCCAGCGAGATACTCATCAAAGCCGTCTGAGCCTATATTACAATCAGCTGATTATACATACTTATTTAATAGCGATGGTGGTACGCTGACGGGTGACTCCGTTCAAGATACAAAATTTAAATCAACATCAGTAACGCCTAGTAATCCAAATTCACTACAAGATTATGACGCTGTTGATTATGGAACTAGCAGGTACGGTCTAGAACCAGAGGTATCAACAAAAAATGGTGTTTTTATAATTGATGAACTAAATGGTACTATTAATTTTAGTAGTGATTTAAGTGAAAAAACAATTACTATAAAGTACATATCAGATGGAGTAGGTACTGATGCCGAAATGCAAATTCATAAGTTTACTGAGGAAGCAATGTATAAACATTTAGCTTACAATATATTATCAACAAAACAAAACATTCCTGAATACGTAGTATCAAGATATAAAAAAGATAGAAGAGCAGCTTTAAGAAATGCTAAAATAAGATTATCAAACATTAAGATAGAAGAAATTGCTCAAGTAATGAGGGGTAAATCAAAGCATATTAAATCATAATTAAATGGCAGAGTTAAAAAATACTTTTCAAAAGGGGAAAATGAATAAAGACCTCGATAAGAGAATTATACCCAATGGTGAATATATAGATGCACAGAATATTTTAATTAATGATTCTGAGGATTCTAACGTTGGTGCTATTGAAAACATAAGAGGTAACAAAATAGCGCATGGTAATTTATCAGCAAGCATTAATTCCGTTGTTATAGGTTACCACAGCGATGTTGCAACGAAAAAAGTATTTTGGTTTATAACGGATTTTACCGAAGGTGATGCTGGTGATGTAATAAACATGAAAAGAGCTGATGTGGAGAGTGGTTCTTTTGTGTGCAAGGTTGTAATGATGGAAAGCGACGGTAGTTTGTTTACGTTAGCATCTGGTGAATTTTTAAACTTTAGTACAAATCATTTAATAACAGGGATTAACCTATTAGATGACTTGTTATTTTGGACAGACAATTATAATCAACCAAGAAAAATAAATATAACAACAGCAAAAGCAGGTGCCACTTATTACTCATCTGAAGAAAAAATAAGTGTTGCGAAAATAGCCCCTTACATGGCTCCAGTTGTCGTAAACACGAGCGGTGTAACTCAAGCTAGTAACGAATCTACAATTAAGTCTGATTATTTACAAGAAAATTTTGTTAGGTTTTCTTATAGATATAAATATGAAGATGGCGAATATTCTACAATGGCACCGTTTACACAAATAATGTTTAAACCATTAAACGATGGCGCTATATTACCGCATAACGATCAAGTTAATGCAACTTCAGCTGAACCTAATGTTACAACAAGTGCTGAAGATCTTTATAAAAAAGGTACAGTTGATATAATGGAAAATGCGTATAACAAAATCATATTAAGAATTCCATTGCCAAATGCTGATGAGTTCAAAACCTCAGCATATAGCCCGGTAACAACTTACGCCAATACATATAAAATTTCTGAAATAGATATATTAATAAAAGAATCTAACAGTGTTGCTGTTAAAGTTGTTGGTAACATTGAAATATCCACCCCTCACGTTGGTGCTTCGTCTAATAGAACTGATATAGAACAATATACTATAAAACCAAAATCAGCTGGTAGTGTTACTTATTATAGACAACAAGCTGTTTATACATATAGATCTGAAAAACCATATAAAACTTTACCAGAAGATCAAACAGTAAGGGTTTACGATCAAGTTCCAGTCAGAGCTAAAGCACAAGAAGTATCAAGTAATAGGATTATTTATGGTAATTTTACAGAAAACTATAATCTTCCAAAAGACGAGCTATCGAGATCAGGTATTAACTATATTGTAAATGCTAGTGTCAAAGGTACACATGAATATAATAAAACAACAGGTTTATTACAACATAGCGAAAAAGGTTATAAGTTTAACTCTTTAAAACAAAGAAGAACATATCAAGTTGGAGTTGTTTTAGCGGATAGATTTGGTAGGCAATCGTCAGTCATGTTATCATCTAACACGGATGATATTGGTGAAACGGATACATTTACTTTACCTAATGATTCAAGTGATTATTCAAATAAGTTTAGTAGTGCATATAGCTGGTCAACAGATGAATTAACAATAGGTAAATCACTGGATATAGAATTTAAAGATACTAGGATAGTACCAACAACTGAAATATACAGTGCTACAAACCCAAATGGATGGTACTCATGGAGATTAGTTGTAAAACAAACAGAACAAGAATACTATAATGTTTACGCATCACATCCAGCGGATAATTGGAATAACTTAGATCATAAATTTGATAACACTTCTAGTGGTAGAAGTTGGTTAACTTTAAGTGGTGATAATATTAATAAAGTACCAAGATCATCAGATGAAGACATGTCTAGGGATAACATAGCTGGTTCTAACGCTAGACTATTTCCTAAAGTTATTTCAATAAGTAGCAACGATTCTTTTTCAATAAGAAATACGGATGCTAGCTCGAAGTTAATTGATGTTATTAGTGTTGGTAATGCTAAAGATCAAAACCTATACCTACAAGCTTCAAATTCTGATTATCAAGGTGATGACTCTGGTACAACTGGTTTTTCAATATTACCATTTGTTCATGGTGCTGATAGAAATCCTATAGTTGTTGAAATACCAAATTTAAGTATAATAGCAGGTACTAGTAATAGCGGTGGAGTTAAGGCTTCTGTATTTACAGACGGTACTAATAATGTTAACGTTATGGGTGCAACAACATTAGGATTAGTGAATGGTATGAATATAACTGGACCAACGGTTAACTTACAAGATATAAACACTCTTTTAGCTGTTAGTAATGTTGGTAGTGTTACAAGTCCGGGAAATTTTCCAGTTACATACACTGGTGGTGATCAAGCATTTACGACAAAAGATATACTATTCTTTTCTGATTACAAAGAAGGTTTAAGTGTTTTTGAAACAGAACCTTTTGAATCACAATTAGATATTTACTACGAAACATCAACAGGTGGTTTAGTAAAAGATTTAAATGAACAAATGAGCGAAGTAACTGGAACACCAAGCAACATTCAGTTTACAAGCACTAGCTCAACAACTGAAGACTTTCCAGAAAATTCAAATAGTGGAACAACTATTGGTCAATTAACAGCTACGGCATCGGGTGGTGGAGCACTTACATATCAATTATTATCTGCACAAACACAAGGTGGAACTGATGTATCAGCTAAATTTGCTGTTTCATCAAGTGGTTTAGTAACAACTGCTGGTGAATTTGCTAGACAACAAAGTTACAATGAAGATCAAAATAAATTAAACGTAAGGGTTGCCGAAAGTGGTGCAAACTCGGCAACAGCTATACTTACCGTTTGGGTTTTAAATTCAGCTCCAACTATAACATCAACATATAACACAAGTAGTAATGTACCTACAGTTTCAATATCCGCAGTTAGTGGTGTCCAAGTTTTTAACGGTACAGCTGAAAATGGTGCTGCATTATCCTCTGGTGATACAACTGGCTTAACATTTAGTGTTAATCTACCTGGAACTGCTTATGACAATTATTTTGCTGTAGCTTCTTCTTCAGCTGGTAATTGGGAAGTTACAACTACATCTAACTTTAATGGATCTACATTTTCATCTGTAACCTTACCGGCCAATAGAACAATAACAGTAACTGTTACAGATGCAGAAGGTTTAACCGCAACAAAAGATGTTAGAGTAGATGTTGTAGCCGCTAGGGAACAAAGTACATTTAGTTTTAATGGCTTAAGTAGTAGTGGTTGTAACACTGGTATACCTGGTACGTATTATGTCGAACAAGGTATATCAGGTAGTCAAGGTTTAACAGCTAGTGAACTTGAAGTTGGTAATATTATATTTGATGGTTCAACAAGTTCAGTAAGATCCTCGTTAGGTTACTATAAATTTACAAAATCACTAGATGGTAACACATACTATGGTACAGTAACAACAGGTACCAATGCTTACAATGGTGGTTTAAGATATGTTTCAGCAATAACACAATGTTAATATGAGCGCAATAATAGAAATATCATACTACAATACTTTTATACTAGCCGGTGGCGGTACTAGTAATAGCGATGCCGTTACTAGCAGGGGTAAATATCATATAGAAGAATCTAGGATAAAAGGTGGTTATAATGAAACGTCAACAGATTATGGAGTAAAAGCATATATAGTTGATGATGAGTATAAAATGAGAACTAGGGGTAATGCTATGATATACTCTGGTATATTTAACGCTAAAACAAAAGTAAACCAAACCAACCAATTCCCTATTGGTAAAGATATAACAAAAGCTGTTGATATAACAGATGGTAGCATACAAAAATTATATGCAGAAGATACAAATTTAAATATATTTCAAGAAAACAAAGTAAGTAGCGCTTTAATTGATAAAGATGCGATATTTACAGCAGAGGGATCACCGTTAAAAGCAATTTCAAATGTTGTTATTGGTCAAATAGTACCTTATTTAGGTAAATATGGTATAAGTAAAAACCCAGAAAGCTTTGCTTTTTTTGGTGGAAGAAAATACTTCGCTGATAAAAGTAGAGGAGCTATATTAAGATTATCAAGAGATGGTATAACACCTATATCGGTTTACGGTATGAAGGATTACTTTAGAGATAATTTAAAAAATACAACCAAAATATATGGTACACATGATGATCAAAAGGAAAAATATGTAATATCACTACAAGGTAGTGATATAGAAGGTGCTTCGAACGCCACGGGTCAGACAACTACAGCTGTTGCATCAGATTATGCAACATTAGGGTTTGATGAAAAATCTAGAGGATGGGTTAGTTTTTACACATATAAACCAACTTTTGGTTTTAGTTTAGAAAACGAATTTTATACATTTAATAAACAAAATTTATACAAACACCACAAAAACGATGTACCTTATTCTAAGTTTTATGAAGCCAGTTATTCAGACCCTTCTAATATAACACTCGTTATAAATGGTGAACCATCTGTAAGCAAAAACTTTTTAACAATAAACTACGAGGGATCAACGGGTTGGTCAGCATCCCCAACAACGGAATCACACAATAATACAACTTCAACCATATCATATTCATCAATTATACATGAGGGGTATAAAATTTACGAAGAAGGTGTAATTATACCTAATACAAACCCACCTCAGTATGTTGGGTTTAAAAGAAAAGAAGGGAAATACTTTGATTTTATTAAAAATAAAAACAATGATGTTTTTAATGACAACTCTCAGTTTACCACAACGGGGTTAAACGGTAACTTTTTAAATGTTACGTTTGAATATTGGAAACCAAGTGGTGAAGTAGCGTCGGGTGTAGATAAAGCAGAACTGTTTGCTGTTTCTAGTGAAATACAATTATCATCAAAATAAATAAAAAATGGAAGAATTAAAATACATAGTAGATACTTTAGAGATTTTTTGGTACGGAGATCCTAATATTCCCGTTAGAGCAAGTTTCGTTCAGGCTATAGGCATGGGCATAACAGCTTTAAGTGGTATAATAGGTATGATATCAGCTAAAGGTAAAGCTCAAAAAGCTCAAAACAGACGAGAGGGTTTTGAAAAACAATTAAGAACAGCAGAATCAAATCGACAAGATATAACAAATCCATATGCTAATATTACTAATTTAGATTCTATGATTAATAATCCTTACGCTAACCTACAAGTTGCAACTCAAGCAGCTGAAATGCAAGCAGAAGAGTCTGACTTATCATTAGCATCATCCTTAGATACATTACGATCAACTGGTGCAAGCGCCGGTGGGGCAACGGCATTAGCCCAAGCAGCTTTAAGAAGCAAACAAGGTGTATCAGCTAGTATAGAAAAACAAGAGGCATCAAACGCATCTCTTAGAGCTCAAGGTGAAGCATCAATGAATCAACAAAGAATGGCTGAAGCACAAAGAATGCAACAAGCTCAAGCGGCTGGAGATCAGTTTATGTTTGGTGCTAAAGAGACAAGGGAGGTGGCACAGTTAAATAGGATGCAAGCTCAAGCTAGCAATGCACAACAACAAGAGGCCACACAAAACGCTGCTGGAAATCAAATGATGTTTAGCGCTTTAGGTAGTATTGGTGGTAGTTTAATGGGTATGGGTGGCAATAGTTCAGCGAACAGTTCTAGTGGTAGTGGTACAGGAATAAACCTAACTCCGTCAAACCCTGGGAGTTTGGGCGCAGCTAGCAATTTTAACTTTAACTCAAATACGTTTGGCGGTCTTAATATTCCTTCTTATGGAGGCTAACAGCAAAATTTAAATTATAGCAATTAAAAATTAAAAATTAATAAAAATGGGAGCATACGAAAATCCAAGAATAACAGTTATAGATCCATCTAGAAATATAGATGCTTTTCAAAAAGGCTTTGATAGAGGTTTTTCTATAACTGACGCTAAAAGAAAAGAAAAACTAGCTAAACAAGAAAAGGAAGAAGCATTACGTAGAGCTAACGCAAAACAGCGAGCTACCATAGAGAGGGAGGACATGTTATTAAAAGAGAAAAGAGAGTATGATCAAGATCTTTTAGTGCAAAAGCGAAAATTAGATATGATAGCCGACCAGGATCAATCTTTCTCTGATATGCAAGACGATTTACTCGATGTTACAAATGCTGTAATCGCCACTCAAAACACACTAAAAGGCGCTGCATCCCTTGGAGCTAAATTTGCAAGGGATAACAATTTGAATAAATCCGAAACAGCTGGGTTAGTAAAATCATATACAGATACTCATAATTTATTTGCAAAAGTCATTGACAAGGGTATACTAAATCAACTTGACCCTAGTACATTAGACGTAAGTGGCGGGGCGTATCAGGAATTCTCACGATATTTTACTGGTATACCTAAAGGTAAAAGACCAACTGTTGATATTTCTATTAACAAGGAAGGTGTTTACGAGGGTTCCATGTCATATACCGACAGTAAAGGTAAAGTGCAAAAAATGTCAACTCAACAATTAGCACTCATGATGGGTAATATAGATGGTAATATAGCAGCACACGAAGGAAATAAGACAGATTATAATAATGCTATTACAAAAGCAACAAAAGTAGCAAAATCAACACAAGAAAATAATTCTGTAAATGGTATATACGGAAAAAGGGATGGCGCTATTTTAGAATCGCTTCAACCTATGCTTAATGATAAAGACGAGATTAACTGGATTTTTCATAACAAATTAACAGATGAGCAACGTGATGAATACTTTTCAAGTAGTCCTAATACAACTGGTATTAAATTTGTAAAAAAAATGAGAAATGGAAAACACGACAATACCGGTAGGGGTATATTTTTTTATGAAATGCAGGATGCTGAAGGAAATAAAGTTGATCTCAGTGAAATTGGTGTTGGCCTTAACCTTCCAGTAGGTATGTCTAGAACTAATGATCCAACCGTTATTCTATCTATGTTAAAAATAGATAACACTTTATCCAAAACACCTGATTTTGAAAAACCAAAAAATCCTTTAACTAAAAAGGATGTTGTTCAAGAATTTTTAATGAGTGAAATAGTTGGAGTTAACGACACTGTTAGACCTGGTGAGACAGATGAAAGATCAGAAGGTGTAAAGAATGCAACTGTAAGAGTAGAAAACTTCGTACAAGGACACGGGGATGTTATGAATTTTCTAAGTGAGAAGAAATACGCTAGTTTTGGAACGGGTGTACAACCTGGAAGAAGTATAGTACCAAAACACAATGAAGAAAAAGCAGCAAGGGGTATGATAACTTTTTTACATCAGCAAACAGGTGATCAGTATATTACCAAAAAACAACATATGAATATAATGAATAATAATGCTACTATATTCAACGATGCTTTAACCGGCAACGATGCTGAAAAGAAAGCAAAAAAGAAACCTATTTACAACGATATTAGTTATAATAAAGAATTTGGTCAAGATGTTGCTATTTACCAAAAGGTGGGTGACTCATATAACCCTGTTCTGGATTTTAAGGATTTTGGAGATGCAGAAAAAATGACCAACATATTCATAAGATCAGAAAAATTACCAATAAACACTAATGTAGTAAATGACCTGATAAGTAAATACTTATAAAAATGGAAGAATTACAAAGAATAGTTGATGAAATGGTACAATCAGGTCGATCTGAGGATGAAATTAAAGCCAAAATAGAAGAATATAAAAAAACAAACCCCTCGGTTGTCTATTTAAAAAACACCTTGAACAATGTTAATAAAGAAACCTCTTTAACTCAAACACAACCAAATCAGGTTGAAACAAATCAAAATATTAATTTTACAGAACAAGATGCTAAATTAGCTAAAAGATCTGGAGATCCAATGTTGCTAAAAAAGGAAGATAGGATATCGGATCTACAGAAAGTTGTTATTGAAAACACACCAGAAGAAGTAATTAAATTACAAAAAAGAAACGACAGGCGTTATAAAGAAGCTATTGAGTATGCTATAAGCCAAAACTCAAAGAAGCAAACAGGGTTATTTGAGTCTAGCTACGAGACGACTATAAGGGATTTTGCAGAAAACTTACTAAAAGATGGTACTGGTAGAGAGTTACCGATTTTAGAGAGACGTGATGAAATAGTTGATTATACTTTAGAGGCAGCTAAAACTAAAGGAATACAAGAAGCAAATCAAATAGAAATAGATGAACATAAAAAACTGCAAGATAAGGGTATTTTAAATGAAAATAGAAAAAATAATTATAATAGTTTCTACAAACAATTTATAACGTCAAATAAGGATGTTACTCTAGCTGGATCAATAAAGCAACTACAAGATCTTAGCAGTAAAATAACAACAGCAGAACAAAACAATGATACACAATCTATAATAAAATTAAAAGAACAGTATAAGATAGCATTGGCAAAAAACAAAGAAGCTGAGATTAACTACAAAAAAAGATCAAATGACGTAAATTACAAGGCGTTATATGATTTAGATTCTTTTCAAAGGGTTGACCAAGATTTTGTAGAGGAAGAGGATAGTGATAATATACTAGATTTAACAAAAGTGTATGAGCAAAAAAAGAAAGAGATAAATAATATAAAAAAATCAAGTGACTATGAAAACTTTGAAAATCAGTTTGATATATTTAACTCAAGATACCAAGATCACAGGAGTAAATTAAGTTCAACTTGGAACATAAAAGCTGCTAATAATTCAGCTTATGGTAAATCACTAGAGAGTTTTGGTTACACGCAGGAAAATGGTGTGTATAGCAACGTGTCATACGGTGATGTTATTAAGCTAAGAAACTTTCAGAGTAAAACTAACGGCTACTTAGATAATCCACAGAAAAAGGGAGAAATTGGGAGTCGTGACATAGTTGTTACAGAAGA
>Ga0209709_10002793_pt1 | contig 14864 bp, 11 predicted proteins | sample ArcticOcean_MG_C_2_FD_187435 | JGI IMG/M metagenome (GOLD analysis project Ga0209709, IMG submission 187435) | Marine microbial communities from western Arctic Ocean - ArcticOcean_MG_CB4_136 (SPAdes) (version 2) | ecosystem: Environmental > Aquatic > Marine > Oceanic | place: Arctic Ocean... | reverse complement strand
TTCATTTTTAATTTTTTCTTTGTTTTTTTTTTCACCTTTAAAAGAAGCGCTTAAAAATATTAAATCATCTGGTAAATCATTGTTTCTATATTTAAAAATAACTTTATTTGCTGGTATTGTTAAAACTCTACCTTCTTTATCAATTGCTTGTATTGAGATTAATATATCTTTAAATTCCTTATTAAAACATCCTGCATTCATCTTTAGCCCGCCACCAACAGTTCCTGGTATGCATGCTAAAAATTCAAAGTTTCCTACTTCGTTTTCTAAAGCAAAATCTGATAATTTTGTATCAAGACAGGCACTACCTGCAACTATTACACCGTTAGGTAATTTTGAAATGTTAGAAAAATTTTTTCCTAATTTAATAACGGCACCATCAAATGTTTTATCATTTATAAGTGTATTTGATCCTGCACCTAAAATATGAATTTTTTCTTTATTTCCAAATCTTTTTAAAAACGATATTAAATCTGGTAAATTGTCAGGTTTAAAGTAAATTTTACTTTTACCACCAATATTAAACCAATTACTCTTTTTTAAATCATAATCAAAATAAATTTTACTACTAATTTCATTTGAAAATTTTATTAATTCTTCTGATAACATTATATTAAACTTGGTAATTCTTTCATCCATGCGGAAATAGTGCCTGCTCCCATGCCAACAACTATTTTTTTTCCATAGATATTACTTTTTACAAATTTTGCTAACTGATATTGATCGTCAACTATAAATAGTTTGACCTTTGAATTTTTAATGATCTCTTTTGCAAAGCTATTGTAACTAAATCCTAATTTCATCTTTTCACCAGCTGTGTAAATTGGGCATAAAATTACAATATCAGCCTTCTTAAATGAAAAACTAAATTCTTTTTTAAGATCTTTTAATCTAGATATTCTATGGGGTTGAAATATACAAATTATCTCTTCTTTTTTATAAGCTGCCCTAACACCATTTAAAACTTCTTTAATTTCTGTTGGATGGTGAGCGTAGTCATCATAAAAATTAGTTTCTCTGTAAGTAAATATTTTATTAAACCTTCTTTGAACACCTTTGAATTCCCTCAAACCATTTTTAATAATATCTTTAGAAATTCCTATTGTTAAAGCTACAGCAGCCGCCGCGGTAGAGTTTCGTATATTATGAATTCCTAGAAGGGGTATTTTAATTTTGTTAATTGTTGTATTTTTTTTACCTGGTAAATTGATTGCTAGATCATACTCTGAAAACTCTTTTACTTGTTTAATATTTTTAATACGGAATTGTGATTTCAAATTTACTCCATACGTATAAAAGTTTTTTATTTTTATCTTTTTTAATAAATCATTATTATTTTTATCATCAATACAAATAAATGATTTTCCAAAAGACGGGACTTTATTAATAAACTTTATAAATAAATTTTTAAGATCATTCATTGAATTATAGTGATCCATATGTTCTCGATCTATGTTTGTAACGATAGAATAGGTTGGTGGTACATGAATAAAACTACCATCAGACTCATCCGCTTCTAATATACACCAATCACTTTTTCCAAGCTTGGCTGAACTTTTGATTGCGTTAAGAACTCCTCCATTTATTATAGTTGGGTCTAATTTTGTTTTTGAAAATATTGCAGCTAATAAAGATGTGGTTGTAGTTTTACCATGAGACCCAGTAACAACAATATTTTTAGTCAATGACACTATATTGGCCAACATTTCTCCACGTTTATAAATTGGTAGATTTTTTTTTCTAGCCTCATTTAATTCTGGGTTATTTTTTTTAATAGCAGATGAAATGACCACAATAGTGGCACTCTTTATATTTTTTTTGGTATGCTTAATATTAACTTTAATTTTATCTTTTTTTAATCTTTCGATATTTTTACTAATAAGAACATCACTACCCTGAACATTAAAACCCATGCTTTTCATTATGAGTGCAAGGCCACTCATACCAATTCCACCTATACCAACAAAATGTATAATTTCAGTTTTTGCTAATTCTATTTTCATTAATAACAGATATGATTTTCTGATTTATATTATTCCATGTATTTTGATAGTTAAAATTTTTCATATTTATTTTTTTAGCTAAGTATTCGTCTTTGTTATCTATAATATTAGCTAACTTATTTAATATAGTATCATCATCAATATCATTTTGATTTAAAATCCAATTACAACCAATTTTTTTATAAAAAAAAGCATTTTCAAATTGATGATTATCTTTTGAGGTGGGTAATGGTATTACCACGCATGGTAAATTTAAAAAAACTAATTCTGCTAATGTCGAGGCACCTGCTCTTGTAAGGCATATATTTGATCTACTCATAAAATTTGAAATATCCTCATGAAAGTCAAATAATTCATAATTAATATTGTTATCTTTATAAAAGATTTTTAGTTCTTCAAAATTGATTAAATTAGTTTGTTGATAGATTTTTAAACTATATCTTTTTGATAATTCAATTATGGAGGATTTAATTAACGTATCAAATATCTTTGCTCCTTGACTTCCCCCTATTACTAACAAATTGATATACTTGTCAATACTATCAGCTTTTTTAGCATCATAAAATTTTTTTCTTAGTAATGCTGGAATCACACAAATTTTACTTATATATTTATTTGGAAAGTTTTTAATTCTATCAGAATAACAAAAAATTTTTTCACAAGACTTAATAAAAAATTTATTTGCTCTTCCTAAAACTATATTTGGCTCAAATAAAAAAATTTTAATATTTAGAATTTTTGATGCTAGACACAATGGTAGAGACATATAACCACCAGTTGAAATTAATATATCTATTTTTCTTTTTTTTAAAAAATAAATAGATTTTATAATTAAATAAATCATCATAAAAAATTGAAAAGGTAAAAAAAAAATATTTTTTGATATTGGGATTGCATTAAAAATTTTCAAATTATATTTATTTTTATCTAGAAACTTTATGCCCCTGTTGTCTATAAACATAGAAACATTAAACTGATCTGTCAGATGTTCATACAATATAGTTGCAGGTACAACATGGCCTCCTGATCCACCTGTACTAATTAAAATTTTTTGTGTCATTTAATCAATTTTTCTTTTGGTTAAATTTAATATTATTCCTGACAATATTGATACACATACAATTGATGAGCCTCCATAACTTAAAAAAGGTAAAGTCATACCAGTTGTAGGAAACAATCTAATATTGACACCAATATGAATCAAAGCTTGATAAATTATTAAACATACGGTTCCAGTTAAAACTAATTTAATTTTCTCATCTTTTTCTAAGTATATTTTTTTGAAAACTGAATAGATAAAGAATAAGAACAAAATCAATAACAATACAATTGCTACCACACCAAATTCCTCTGATATTACAGAAATGATATAATCTGTGTGAGCTTCCGGTACTCTATTTTTTAATGTTCCTTCACCAATTCCTTTTCCAAAGTAACCACCACTACTAATAGCATCTATTGCTTTATCAGATTGAAAGTTATGCGTTCCATCATTTGGATTAAAAAAAGATAAAATCCTATCTTTTATGTAGGAGAATTTAGAGATGAAAAAAACCATATAAAGTAGTGATAATAATGAAAAGCTAAAAAAAGTTAAAATTATTGTTAAGCTTATACCTGAAATAAAAACTATTGTAGCCCAAGCCAAAAAAATGAGCAGTGTTTGGCCAATATCAGGTTGCATCATTAATAAAAGACAAACAGGAACAATGGCTATGAATGTTAACAAATACTTAAAGTAGATATTAAAACTTTTTTCACTACATAAAATGGTAGCAATAAAGATAATTATAAATGGTTTAACTAGCTCTATTGGCTGAAACCTTGGTAGAAAAAAAAAATTAAGCCATCTTTTAGATCCTTTTACTTCTACACCTAAAACTGGCACTAAACATAAAAAAAATAAAGATATTAAAAAAAGATAAAAAGAAACTTTAAAGAGATTTTCGTTACTTAGCGATGAAAAAAATATTAAAACAATCATTCCAATAGTAATGTATGCTAAATGTTTGAAAAAAAAAAAATAATTATTAGTATCTAATTTATCAGAAGCAATTAGGGAAGTTGAGACTAAAGAAAAAAAAAGCCCCAAACTAAATAATAATATTATTAATACAAAAATATTTTTATCTATATTTTTCCACCACTCATAATAAAATTTATATATCAAATTGAAATTAAGCATCTATATATCTTTTAATAAGCTGATTAAAATATTCTCCACGTTTCTCAAAATTTTTAAAATTATCAAATGAAGCTGCCGATGGACTAAATAAAATTGTTTTATGATTTTTGTTTTTATCAACCTTAGTCTCTAAAGATAATTTTTTGACTAAACTTTTTAAATCTAAAAAATATTCGTATTTCATTATTTTTTTTAATTTATTTATAAAAAAATTTTTATCATTTCCAAAAACATATGCTTTAATATTTTTACAATTTTTTCTTGATAATAATAATTGATCTCCTTTTTTAGCTTGACCACCAACTATCCAGTAGACATTAGCTAAAGATTTTAGCAAACTTGCGGATGAAGAAAAAGTTGTAGCTTTGGAATCATTAATAATTGTTAAATTTTTTGACTGAAAAATTATTTCTTGTCTATATTTGAGTCCTTTAAATCTTTTTAATATTTTGACTAGAGAATTTTTTTTAATTTTTAATATTTTAGTAACTTCTAAAATAAATTTTAAATTTTCCTTGTTTCCTTCGGTATCAAAATATTGATTATTTATTTTTTTTAAGAAAATATTGTCTATATCTTTTTCAATTTTAATTATTTTTGGTAAAAAATTTTTTGATTCTAGTTCTCTGTTAATATAAAAATTTTTTGTATTTAAAATTGCAAAATCTTCTCTAGCTTGATTTTTTACTATTTTAAATTTGGCACTTACATATTTATTCATGGTCTTGTGTCTTTCAAGGTGGTCTGGTGAAATATTTAAAATTAGTGATATATTTGTTTTGAATAATTTGCTGTATTCCAGCTGATATGATGAAGCTTCAATTACAAAAACTGTTTTATTTGTTACTTTTTTCTCTAAAAGTACTGGATTTCCAATATTACCTACTAGCCGAACATCTACATTCTGATCCTTTAATATATCGTATAAAATTTTAGCTGTAGTTGATTTACCATTAGTTCCCGTTATTGTTATGTTATAATTATTTTTATGATGTTCATAAAAAATATCTAAATCTGTATAAATCTTTTTAGAATTGTTCTTTAGAAATTTACTTAAATTACATTTATTAATATCTATTCCTGGGCTAATTATTATATAGTCAAATTTTAATGCTATTATTTTTTTATTATTAATTTTTATTTTATCATCATAGGTAATGATTTTGTTGTTCTTTTTTAAAAATTTGAAAGCAGATAAGCCACTTTTTCCTAAGCCATAAATTAAAATTTTTTTTTTATAAAAAATATTTGGACTATTTAACATTATCTAAGTTTTAGTGTCGCTAAACCAATCATTGCAAGAATTATTGCAATAATCCAGAACCTAATTACTACAGTAGATTCAGGCCAACCTTTTTTTTCAAAGTGATGATGTATGGGAGCCATTCTAAAAACTCTTTTTCCTGTTAGTTTGAAAGATATTACTTGTACAATAACGGAAACGGCCTCTAAAACAAATAAGCCACCTGTTATCGCCAAAACTATTTCATGTTTAGTAATTATCCCTACCGCACCTAATGACCCTCCAAGTGCCAATGATCCTGTGTCACCCATAAATATTTTAGCAGGTGGCGCATTAAACCATAAGAAACCTAGACATGCTCCAATAATTGATCCACAAAAAACAGCTACCTCACCCATGCCTTCTAAATATGGTATATTCAAATATTCTGAAAATAATATATTCCCTGTTACATAACTTATAAAAGCAAAACATCCTGCTACTAATATAACTGGTACTGTTGCTAATCCGTCAAGACCGTCGGTTAGATTCACTGCATTTGAAGAGCCCACAATTATAAATACAGAAAATGGTATAAAAAACCAACCTAAGTTTATTATTAAATTTTTAAAAAAGGGAAAATATAAGTTGGTTAGTTCTATATTTTGAGAAAAATGTGATAAAACAAATACACCTATTGTTGCTATTACAATTTGTGAAATCATTTTAAATTTAAATGAAATACCAGAAGAATTTTTAAATTTAATTTTTTTATAATCGTCATAGGCTCCAAGTAAACCGAAGCTTGTTACTATAAAAAGTAAAAACCATATATGATAATTAGATAAATCTCCCCATAAAAGTATCCCTGAAAATAAACCCAGTAATATTAAAACACCTCCCATTGTTGGGGTTCCAATTTTTTTTACAATATGTTCAGACGGTCCATCTTCTCTTATTGGATCTAAGATCTGCCTTGCAGAGAAAAAATTAATAAATGGTGTACCAACTAATAAGACAACAATCATAGAGGTAAACATCGCCAACCCCGTTCTAAAAGTGAGATATTTGAATACATTGAGGAAGCTGTATTGACTAACTAATTCAGAAATAAGACTATAAAGCATCGATTTTCCCCATTTTTATTTGATTAGCTAAGCTATTAAGCCCTGTGGAATTAGAACCTTTAATCATTAAATAATCATTATTATTTAAACTGTTTTTAATCAAATCAATTATTTGAGATTTTTTTTTAATAATAATTCCTCTTTTATTCTTATTAAGGTTATTGAAAGTCCATATAATATGATCACCAATAACATTAACATTTTTAAGAGATGTTTTGTTAATATTTTTTCCAATTTCAATATGCAACTTTTTAGAATATTTTCCAAGCTCCAGCATGTCACCAAGTATTAAATGTTTCTTTGAATTATCAATTTTCATCATATCAAAATTTATTAATGCCGATTTTAATGATAATGGATTTGAATTATAGCTTTCATCTACAAGATAAAAACTTTTTTTAAACATTTTTACTTTAATTATATCTCCACGACCACTTGTTGTTCTGTGGTTATAAAAAATATTTTTATCTAATTTGTGTATATCTTTAAAAATTGATATAATTGTAATCGTTGCTAGTAGGTTTTTTAGATCATTTTCAAAAAAAGAATTTAAATAAAAGTATATTTTTTTTTTATTAATATTTATAGAGATTTTGTATTTAGATTTTTCTTTTGAAATTGAATCTAAATTAGTTGTTGCACTTTTATTTTTTAGACTAAAGGAAAGAATTTTTAAATTTTTTTCTAATCCAATCTTTTTATGAAAATTGTAAAATTTATCATCTTTGTTTAAAATAAGACAACCATCATCTTTAATGTTTTTAATAATCTCTGATTTAGCTAAAGCTATTTGATTAATGTTTTCAAAGTTTTTGATATGAGCATATGAAATATTTGTAATTACACCAACATCAGGTTTTATAATTTTTGATAAATAATCTATCTCTCCTTTCTTATCCATTCCAATCTCAAAAATACCAAAAGTATCATTTTTTTTTAGATTAAATAAACTTAATGGAACACCAAATTTATTATTAAATGATTTTGGAGAATAAGTTACTTGACTAATTTTACTTAACGATCTTCCTGTTAATTCCTTAAGCGAAGTTTTCCCACAACTTCCTGTAATTGATATGATTTTACTTGATAGATTTTCTCTTAGAATCGAGGACGCTTCTGTTAAAAATTTTAGGGTATCTTTTACTACTATTTTTTTTTTAGATTTTTTTTGATTATTAACTATTGCGAGAGATGCTCCCTTAGCAAAGGCTTCATTAACGAATAAATTACCATCTTTATTTTTACCCCTAATTGCAAAAAAAACATCTTTTTTTTTAATTTCTTTGGAATTAATTGAAGCATTATTAATTTTTAGTTTTGAAGAAATATTATTTGAATTACTCAATTCTTTTAAAATATTTAATTTAAAATTGTTTGAAAGTGTTTTGTTCTTAATAATGATATTTTTTAATATTTGCTGCTGATCGGAAAATAATTTTTTAATCTTTTTATATTCTTGAATTTTTTCATGTCCTTTACCTGCAACAATCAAAATATCACCAGTTTTCAAGTCAAATATTGCTTTCTTGATAGCATTAGCTCTATTTGAAATTTCATAAATTTTAGATTTATTGATATTTTTCCTTATAGAGGTTCTTATTTTTTTTGGATTTTCATATCTTGGATTATCATCTGTTAGATAAATTCTATCACAATATTGATTGGCAATTTTGCCCATCATTGGTCTTTTTGCTCTATCTCTGTTCCCACCACAGCCAAAAACTATTGAAATTCGTCTATTTTTAAATTGTTCCTTTAAACTACTTAAAGATGTTTTTAGTGCATCAGGTGTGTGTGCATAGTCCAATATAACTTTTGAATTGTTTTTAATAATTCCAATTTGCTCTAATCTTCCACTTACTGGTTTTAGATTATCAATTGTGTTAATTATCTTTTTAAAACTTAAGCTACTTTTCGTTGCTGCTAATACTGCCATTAAAATATTTTTAATTTGAATTTTTCCTATTAATCTTGTTTCAAATTTATAACTATCTTTTTTATATCTTATTTTTACTATTTGTTTTTCATTTCGATACTCATGAGAAATTATTTTTAAATTACCTTTGTTATTTGAAATTGTTTCAATATTAAATTTTTTCCTTAAAGCTATTTTTTTAATTTTTCTATATTCGGGAATTTCTAGGTCAGTAACTATGTTAGCATTTTTTATCAATAATTTTTCAAATAAATATAATTTTGACTTAAAATATTTACTAAGTGTTTTGTGATAATCTAAATGATCATGAGACAAATTGGTAAATATGCCTGTTCTAAATTTTAAACCATCTAATCTATTTTGTTTAAGTCCATGACTAGATGCCTCTAATATAACATCATTAATTTTTTCTTTTTTAATTTTATTCAAAGTTATACTTAGAGTAATTGGATCAATAGTTGTGTTTGAAACTTTTTGAATATAATTCTGTGTTTTAATGCCCAGGGTTCCAATTGCGGCTACTTTTTTTTTATTCAATTTTAAAATTTGAAAATAAAAATCTGCGACTGAAGATTTTCCATTTGTTCCTGTTACCGCAATTATATTTTTTGGTTTATCTTTATGAATTGTGTAAGCAAATTCTGACAACAACTTTCTTGTGTTAGAAGATCTTATAAATAAGATATTTTTTTTTATACCTTCAAATTTTTGATTGGAAATAATAATTTTTGCACCTTTTTGAATGGCGTGATTAATAAATTTATTACCATCTATTTTGGTACCTTTTATTGCAAAAAAAATATTATCTTTTTTGCACTTTGAGCTGTCAAAGCAAATACCTGAAAAATACTGAGTTTTGTAATCTAATTCTATTCCTTTTAAAAAATTTCCGATGATCATGAATGAACTAATTTTCTATATATTTTGTGGCTAAAATAGGCCCAATTTTTTCTATGATTTTGCCAGCAACTTCAACTGAGGTCCATCCAGCTGTATTAAATGGTGTTCCTTTGTAAGATCCAATCTTGTTCTTATATTTATAAATGTAGTCTTTTGATGTTTTTGGTTCGTCTAGCAGTACTACCATTACATATTTTGGCTTAGATGTTGGAAATATAGATGCAAAAGTATTAACTTTTGCTTTTCTTGTATAACCTCCAACTATAGCTTTTTCTGCTGTTCCAGTTTTTCCACCGACCTCAAATCCCCTTATATTTGCAAATCCTGCTGTCCCTTCTTTTGTTGTTACAATTTTTCTTAATATTTCATTTATTTGTTTTGAAACTCCTTTTTTAATAATTCTTTTTTGTTTCTGATTATCTTCTAATTTTTTTTGAACCAGACTTGGTTTAATTTCAAAACCTCCATTTGTAATAATTGCGTAACCTTTTGCTAATTGTAGTGGAGTTGTGGTTATACCATGTCCAAACGATACGGTTGCTAGTTTACATTTCCCCCATCTAAAGGGAATTGGTTCACCAACTTCTTCAATATCAAAATCTATTTTACTTAAAACACCTATTTTTTCTAAAAATAACTTTAATTTTTCAATTTCAAGCTTTTGCCCAATTCTAACAGAGCCTATATTGCCTGATCTAATTAAAATTTGCTCAACTGTAAGGTCTGACGGAATTTTCTTATCGTATTCTGAAATTATATTTTTTCCACATTTTAATCTTTTTTCTAAGTTTAGAAACTCTGTATCTGTTTTAATTAAACCTTCCTCTAAGCCTGCTGCTACAGTAAATGTTTTAAAAACAGATCCTAATTCATATACACCTTTAGTAGCTCTATTTATAAAATTTACATCATTTACTGTTTCTCTTTTATTAAGATCAAAGTCTGGGTATGAAACCATTGAAATAATATCTCCATTATTAACATTCATTAAAATTGCTGTACTACCTTTGCTTCTAAAAATTGAATGAAATTTTATTAGCTCTTCTCTAATTAAAAATTGTATGTCAGTATCTACAGTTAACTTAAGAGGTTCCTTTATTTTCTTTAATTTTTTATCAAAAGATTTTTCTAGACCTGATATTCCTTTATTATCATCGTCTATTTGTCCAATAATGTGACTAAAAAGATTTTTTTGAGGATATATTCTTGTTAATTTTTCTTCAGACTTAATTGACTTATCTCCCAGCATCATTATTTTTTCATAATTATCAGCTGTTATTTTTTTTTCTAGATAAAAATATTTATTTTTCTCAAGTTTTTTTGATATCTTTATGTAATCTTTATTTGGAAATATTAACTTTAGATTAATTAGAAGTTTTTTTTTATCAATCACTTCTATAGGATTAATCCCAATATCTATTGAGCTAACTGTTTTAACTAAATAATTTCCATTTCTATCAACTATATCTGCTCTATAATTTTTTTTAATAATTAACGGTTTAATGTTACTTACTTTTTTTTTTACAGAACCTAAATGGAGAAGTTGTATTGAATATATTATTGAAATTATTAAAAATACAAAGAAAATAAAGGCTATTCTATTAAATTCTATATTTAGATTGGTTTTACTTTTCTTATATGAAAATTCATCTTCATACTCCTCTAAGATAATATTGTTTTTTTTATCATTCATCTTTGGTTTTTTCTATAAAATCACTTACATTTATATGGTTATTTTTTTTAGTTAACTTTTTGATTTTTGTAATATCAATTTTTATTAGATCTTTTTCAAAATATTGGCTTTGATATTTAGTTAATTTATCAGGTGAGCTTAAATAATTGAATTCTAAAAGTACATCACCAAGCTCAGACTTTAGGGGTCTAATATTTTCATTTACCATAAAAATTTTATCCTCTAACTCTTTTGTAGAATTTTTTACTAATGATGTCGCTAAGATTAATATAATGATAGTTGCAAATATCACTTTCCTCATAGTTTTTTTGAAAAATTTTCAATTTTAATTAAATGATCAAACTTTTCCAGGATGTCGGTTTCAAATTCGTAAAAATCTTCTTTTTTCATAACATATCTTAATTTTGCAGATCTTGAGGGTGGGTTTTCTTGAATTTCTTTTTCAGATGGTACGATTGGTTTTTTACTAAAAGATTTAAATAAATTAGCTTTTTCCTCACCTTTAGGCATGTAACGTGAAACACTTTTATTTTCTGATAAACTTTTAAAGAAATATTTTACTATTTTATCTTCAAGTGAATGAAATGTAACAACTGCTATGATCCCATCTTTTTTAACAACTTTTGCGGCATTAATTAGTCCATAAATTAACTCACTAATTTCTTTATTAACAAATATTCTTAATGCTTGAAAAACTTTTGTTGCACTGTGTGTTTTTTGATTTTTTTTTCTTTTAGATGAATCAATTATTCTTACTAGCTCCTCTGTTGTTATTTCTCTAGTTGCTCTATCATCTACAATGTTGTGTGCTATTCTATTACTATCTTTTTCATCTCCAAAATACTTAAATATTTGAGCAAGCTCTTTTTCATCTAAATTATTAATTGCTTCTTTTGCAGAAAAATCATTTATTCCCATCCTCATGTTGAGTTCTCCAACAGTTTCAAAAGAGAGACCTTTTTTAGGATCTTTTATTTGTGTATAAGAATAACCCAAATCAAAAATTACTCCTTTTATATTTTCATTTTTGAGTTTTAAATTGTTTAATTCACTAAATTTAATATTTTTAAATAAAAATCTATCTTCAAATTTGTTTTGAATTTCTTGAGCTTTTTTTAAACTTTCTAAATCTCTATCTAAGGCAATAACTTTTGTCTTTTCAAAATTTAGAATTTTCTTTGAATATCCTCCTTGACCAAACGTACAGTCAATGAATGTGCCACCATATTGAGGGGTAATAATGCTAATTATTTCAGTTAGCAATACCGGATAATGACTTCTCATATCTGGTATTATGGTGGCTATCATTTATTTTTTTAAAGACCATTAATTTTTTTGTCTTCTTAAAAATGCAGGAATTTCTAGATCGTCATCTTCAGTAGTATTTTCACTATCCTCTGTAGATAATAATCCTTCTGTTTCTATAGTTTCATTATCTGAACTAAATAAATCTGGAGCAGTCTCACCTTCTACACCAAAGTTTTCAAGTCCATTAGAAACGTGTTCTTCTTCTGTTGAGTTGCTTTCTTCAATTTCATTAGTGGCACTAAGTGCTTCCTCTGAAAAAGATTGTTCATAATCATTTGATTGATTATCTTCAATAATGCTCTCAACTTCCTGATTAGTAGTAGTTTGTTCATTCATCATTTCTGATGAAGAGCTGTTTATAGACGGTTCTGCAATAATTTCATTTTCCAACTTTAATGCATTTGCTCCATGAGAAATGGGACTAGTCATTGTAGGTGAAAAGTTAAATGATTGAGCTGAACCTGCGGTATTAAAGTCTGAATAACCAGGATTTCTATTTTGTATTCTGTGAACCATATTAATTACGGATTTACTTTCTGGTTGTTGTCCATCTAATGCTGTTGCAACGATTGATACTCTAATTTTTCCATCGAGATCTCCAGAAGTAATAGCTCCGATAATTACTTCAGCTTCTGGGTCTACTTCTGCTCTTATCTTGTTGACGACTTCATCAACTTCAAAAAGTTTAAGATCTTTGCCACCAGTAATATTTACCAATAATCCTTTAGCACCTTTTAAAGTATAGTCATCAATTAATGGGTTACTAATTGCCATATCTGTTGCTATTGCTGCTCTACCTTCACCTTCAGCTTCACCAGTCCCCATCATAGCTTTGCCCATTGAGGCCATTACAGTTTCAACATCAGCAAAATCTAAATTAACTATACCAGGTCTAACCATTAGATCGGTTACACTTTGTACACCTTGCATTAAAACATTATTTGAAAGATTAAACGATTCTTCAAATGTAGTTTGTTCATTCGCAATCTTAAATAGATTTTGATTTGGAATTACAATAATTGTATCTACATGTTTTCTTAATTCTTCAAGGCCTTGTTGTGCTCTTCTCATTCTCGAAGGGCCCTCATATAAAAAAGGAAGTGTAACAACACCTACTGTTAAAATATTTAATTCTTTTGCAGCTCTTGCAATAACGTGTGCAGCTCCCGTTCCAGTTCCACCACCCATACCAGCAGCAATAAACACCATGTTTGCACCTTGAAGCGTGTTTATAATTTCATTTAAAGATTCATCTGCGGCTGCTTGACCAATATCATGCTTAGCTCCTGCACCTAGGCCTTTTGTTAAGTTTAAACCAATTTGAATTCTTGCTTTAGCTTTACTTAATTTTAAATCTTGAGCATCTGTGTTTACGGCTATGAATTCCACTCCTTGTAATCCATTATCAATCATTTCATTTAGTGCATTTCCGCCTGCACCACCAACTCCAACTACTAGCAGTCTTGGTTGTAATTCTTTTATCTCTGGTGCTTTAAAGTTAATTGTCATTTTTATTTCCCCTCATTGTTATTAAAATGTTTTTCCCATTTAAGGCTTGCACGATTCAGATTTGCTTTTTTTCTTGCATTAACCTTAAATTTTTCAAATGCTGCTGGTTCCCATATTTGAAATGTTTGACCTTGACCAACAAACAACATGCTACTTTTTATCTTTGCATGTTTTAATAATTTTTTTGAAAGTGAAATTCTGCCTTCACTATCAAATTGTAAATTCATACTTTCAGATAGTATAGATGTTGCAAAATAATCTCTTTTTTCTTCAAATGGACTAAGAGCATCGATGCTTTTTGAAAGTTTTTCAATTCTATCCTGTGAACATGCTTCAATAGACTGATTGTTGAATGATGGATAACAAATAACACCATTGTATCCTAAATTTGAAAGATGAGATCTGAAACTAGCAGGCACTGACACCCTTCCTTTTTTGTCTATTTTGTTCTCGTAAGTAGATAAAAACATATTTTTTATATTTCATAAATTCCATATTTGGGAATATATGGGATAATATGGGTATTTTAAACTTTAGTCAATATGTTCATTTTAAGCTAATTTATTAACAATTATAGATAGTTTTTATGTATCTTTATTAAGTATAAAATCAATTTTTAGTTTTATTTTAATACAATCTGAGAGATGAAAAGAAGAACAGAAATCACTCACTTATGAGTCAAAAGGTGAACATCTGTATATTTGATAAGTTTTTATTGTGGATAAGTTTGTTTGCTAGACAAACTATAAGCCGGGTTCTGTCATTGAAACTTATCATTTCTCTAGGCTCAAAATCACTCTTGAGCTCAAGCAACTAACCCTGATGACTAGCCAAAGACGGCTTTTAGCTTTACAGCAATGTCATCTCTACTTAGTCTTGCTCCCAGTGGGGTTTTCCAGCGTTCATTGTTACCAATAGAACCGGTGCGCTCTTACCACACCTTTTCACCCTTGCCATGTTATGGCGGTATATTTTCTGTGG
>Ga0209709_10002792_pt1 | contig 14876 bp, 9 predicted proteins | sample ArcticOcean_MG_C_2_FD_187435 | JGI IMG/M metagenome (GOLD analysis project Ga0209709, IMG submission 187435) | Marine microbial communities from western Arctic Ocean - ArcticOcean_MG_CB4_136 (SPAdes) (version 2) | ecosystem: Environmental > Aquatic > Marine > Oceanic | place: Arctic Ocean... | reverse complement strand
TGAAATGGTGTTTGTGTTGTATCCTGCTTGGATAGATCCTGAAAAAGTACCAGTCGTCGCACTCACTGTTCCACCACTTTGATTTGTCGCCGAACCAGCCGAACTCGCATACCCAGCCGAACTCGCACTCGTGGCGTTTCCACTAAGTGCCCCACTAAAAGTGGTCGCTGTCACAGTTCCATTTACATCTAACTTCGATCCCGGGTTATCCACCCCGATCCCAACATTACCACCGTTATAATAAATTTTAGACGCGTCCCCCGAATATTCAAGCCATTTCGAATCATTTAACCCTGTCAGATTGGATCCGTCGCCGTGATACCTTGTTGCGAGCATATTTCCACTAACTTGTAAAACGTTTGATGACGTGTCACCGGTTATATCAGGTACACCTCCTATCCCAACCGTATCATTGACCCTGTCAATAAAAAATGTAGGTGAAGCTTGACCTGTAGTGAGGTTTCCTGAAACTAACTGGACGTTCGTATGCGCCATCTATATTTAGTGTATATAAAAAACATCTTTGCAAATGACGAACAGGTCATTTGGAGAGCGTGTGTATTTAGTATCCGAATGGGATAGCCGAACCAGTACCCACGGTCAAACTCGTAAGTTCACCTGCCGTGCTACGTGAAATGTATTCGACGAATATATTGTAATTACCAGTCGAAGTGATATCAAAAGAAGGTTGGATAACAGTTGTCGTCGAGGTTACCGTCACTCCAGAACTCCATGGGTTTGTGTTTGTACTTCCGAAAATGGACATGGGTCCCATCGCAATAGCTAACGGTGTCGCGTCACCACCGCGTTCACCACCGGCAATGTCGAGGGTCATCGTACTCACCTCCGTATCGAGATTATCCAGAAGTTGTGCGACAATTTTAGCGTAAAACGCGTGTCGTGAAAACGTCAACGTAAGTTTTGCATTATCGACGACTGTACCTGTAGTGTACGACCCCTGGTGACTGTATGTTTTTTTAGTGACACCCCCGGTATTCGTGATGAGACCACCTTCGACGTATACGTTTCCAGTCGTGTACGTATTACCCCTCGCTTCGATAACATTTGAATAGTTTCCGTTACCCTCGATAAAACACTTAGTACCTACCGAAAGTGTGTGTACAGGTGCTACGTTCGCAGCCCCAATATTAGAGTTTGCGTATAATTTACCGTAGACGTGGACATTCATGGTTTCAGACGCTTTTTCTGTAACCTGTGTAGCTTCCATCGCACTACTGTCAGTGTACGCGATCATGAGTTCCGTAGCACTTGCGTCGTAACACACAGCAACGTTAGAAGAACCGTCGGGTCTATTGTAGATATGCCCCAAATCAAAAGTCGCTAAATTGGTATTATTCGTACCGATTTCGACGAGTCCATCCTTGATTGTTGTGTTGGTAACGTGAATGTTCGCGACTGTACCCACTGATGTTACGTTTCCGGATACGTAAAGGTTTCCTGTTATATTAAAATCCCCACCCTCTCCTCCAGCAGTTGAAATAGCCGCCAGTGACATTGGAATTTGGGTTCTAAAAAGTTGATGTGTACTCTGGTTATATGCGAGTAGAGTGTTTGTCGTATCATTCGTACCCTCACCCGCAAAATCTGTAGTTAACTCGAGGGGTGTGATATACACACCACTCGCACCAGTTGCATCTATTTTTTCTTCACTCGCGTTGAATACGATCGAGTTTTCCGCCTGATCTTCTCGGCAGTTTTTACCGAAACGAAGTTTCGTGGCACCACCGAGGGTACTCAAGTTCTTCGGCATTTAATATAGTAGTGCATTTTAATTTGCATACATGAGACCCGCCATGCCATTATTCACTCTGAGAATGTTATAGTTTACGGCATAAATCGGGTCAATCAGTGGTTTCGTTTCACTGTGTATTTTAACCGAATCTAACCGACTGAAATTGAGTGATCCTGAAGGTTGAAGGGAACTCGTGTTTAGACAGAAACAATGGAGAAAGAAATCGGGTGATGTTACGAAGTTTGTATGGTAATAACTCATGATATCAACGAAATGTGGTTTAGCAAATTTATATGCCCCTATATCCGTGCCGTTAATGCTCATCTTAATCTTATTATCGATCGATGTTAACGTACTTTCGGAATTTGTATTGGAGCACGCTATATACTTGACCGGGTGGTTAAATGTAAGTTCTTGTACCAGCTCATCTGACGGTGTATTTTTCTGCACTTGTGTAATGAGGATATCGTGTTGACGCGAAGTCATCATACCTCTTTCTTCGTTATCGAGGTAATAATAGTTTGCATATGCGTCTACATTATAGTTTCCAGCATCGGGACCCCAGTAAATCCGTAGATCGACTGTATGATATTGTAATGCTACGAGTGGGATAGCAGATTGCGGGCCTTCACAAAAAAAGAATCGAAGCGGGTAAAAATAAGACCGGGCACTCGCACCTGGGTGTGTACCGTTAGAACTTTTACTGACGTTCTGTGCATATGTATCAATCGCGATCTTTTCTGTAAAATCGTGATCCTGTACATCTATAACCTGCCCCCCAATAATAAGTTCGACACGGTCGATTATTTTACCCCAATCTTGGATATCGACGGAACTTGTATTGTCATGAATTGTAAAGTACGTATACCCTAATAAATCACCGTTTCGTTCTAACCGGATCGTTGACATGGAATTATTTTTCACAGCCCCTTGTATTGTTTGTTTCTCCAGAGACTGTGAAAAGTTAGAGTGCCGTTTGAACGTAGACGTAAAAAAGGAAATTTCAGGGTCTCCGATAATATGTTCATCTTGAGCCCCAACCGCTATGAGTTGTACGATTCCGGATGACATACTTATTATATTAATGCTATTTTTAAATTACATGTACACCACGCCCTGAAACGATCACATCAAGTTTCTCTTCTTACACACGAACCTAAAAACAAAGTGTGATTTAACACCGGTAGCTAATAGGGTTCCATCCTCCTTGTACAATTTAAGGTTCAGGCGATCGAGTTTACGGATAGGGGTCAAGTATTGTTGTACGATTGGGTATTCGCTTTTAAACGTATGGGTAGCCGCCCCACCGGTTACTACTGTACCGAAAATACCGTTTAAATGGTTATCATCCGCTGATTCCAAATTAGCTTTTGCGCGTTGTGAAAAGAATGTTCGGAGTTCTTCTATGGAGATATGAATGAACTGCGTACTTGCAGTGAGAGTATTGAAACGAGCCGCCAGTAATTCGACTTGTACAACATTTTCGAGGGGTGTTGGTAGGAACGTGGTATACGCGTTCGTGGGTGAAGATTGATCAGTTGAATCGACAATCACGGTGTGATATTCGTGTTCGAAATCGGGTACGGTTTGCTGAGGAGCTACGATAAGCACCATTTATAATAGACACAGAAATTTTACAGTTAAAAATTTAGTAAAATTTAGCTGGAAAGTGGGAGGTTTTTATTTTATATTTAATCTACAATTTTGTAGTTGGCGTGATCGCGGACAAGTTTTTGACCACCGCACACACCACCGAGACTGGTAGAGTATACACTGTCGTTCAGACAGTCGGGGCTACTCTTGAGACCGGAAAATGGTTCTTCGGTCACGGGTTGGATCGTAAGAGACTTGGGCTGGTACATACTCCGCTTACCCTTAGATAATACGGTGATGATAAGTATCAAGATGATCGTGATGGCGATCGCTTTCAGTGTCGACCGGTTGGTTTTGTCGAGTTTCATGTACTATGTACTGACATTTTTTTATAAAGTGCGTTAAAGAGAAAAGATTAGTTTCATTATAGAGAGTAATGGACGGTGAAATTATTCTGGACAGGGGAGATACTTCTGTCATGAAATTGAACGACAACGAGCAAGCCATGATGGATGAGATACAATTAGATTTTACGAGACCGCGAACAACTGGACCCCCTGCTGTGCAGAGAATGCAAGGGTATAGGGAGCGTGAACAACCATCTATGGGGTTTCAGGAAGATGTGGACGCATTTGCGAACCCTGTAAAACAAAATGCACCAGCCCCCCCTCGAATGGAAGAACCTGTTGACCACGGTGAATATATGGATGAAACGCCGTATGACAATGGACCTGGTATAGACTACGGTCCCACTGAACCACTGGAAGATGTACCCTCACCCGGGTATAAAACAATCGACGAAGAGAAATCGGATCTCGTAAACAAACTTGGACGTCTAGAAAAACGAGGATTTAACGTAAACAAGCGCTTAAATGCGTATTCCCCGGTAGATGAACTACGCACGGAAGTTAAGCGTATTACGTATAGTATCGAGGTTGATAAATCGGTTAAATTCTCACGACGCATGTTGATAGCGTGCGTGACCGGTTTGGAATTCCTAAACAAACGGTACAACCCGTTCGAGATCCAGCTTGAAGGTTGGTCTGAAAACGTTATGGAGACACAGGATGATTACGATGAAGTGTTTGAAGAACTTTTTGTGAAGTACCGCACGAAGATGAATATTGCCCCCGAAGTCAAGCTTATTATGATGCTTGGTGGAAGTGCGATGATGTTCCATCTCACAAACAGCATGTTCAAGCAGGTCATGCCAAATATGAATGATGTTATGAAACAGAATCCAGATTTGGTGAACAATATGATGAGTGCGGTTCAGACTACTATGTCAAATAACAACAAGACTTCAGCACCCGCGTCAGGTGAAGGGCAATACGAAATGAAGGGACCCGGTCTCGACATTTCAAGCCTGATGGGTGGTATCATGATGCCCCCGACACCCCCCATGAACACGACACCCATGCAGAGGTCGGTCGAATATACACCGGATGTCCCAGATGATGCTGATGACATCTCCGATATCGTTTCGGAAAATGGTGCCGTGGATGAAGGTGACGATGAGGTCAAGCAGGTAAAGGTTGCAGCAGGAAAGCCTAAGCGTGGACGTAAGAAGAAGGTTGAAATTAATTTATAAATATATATAAATGATAGGATACGCTCCTATCGATTTCGACGATCCACTCGAAATCCCCACAAATTCCCGGAAGCGGGAAGTTGTGGCTGAGAATTTCGAAAAAGTACCAAAGAAAAAGGTTGTAAAGCCTCAGCCCATAGTCGATGAAAACACGGAATGCAATTATCTTGTCATGTTTTTCATCGTTGGGGTTCTCGCACTCGCCGCGATGGACTCCGTTAAGAAGTAAGTATCATGAATGTACCGCGTGACAAAAACATCACGTGTTACATTTTAGAGTTTTGTATCTACCCTGTCAGGTTTGACCAAGTTGATCCGTTAGTAGCTTTTTTGAATACGTGTGCAGCTCCCCCGCGTACAGAGTTGACAGTTTCGCGAGGAGCTGATGCGACAACTCTATCCCCATCAATGGAAACACTTGTCCCAAAATAATCACCCGAGCCTATGTTTGGAGATATAAGTTTCTCCTGTTCTGGCCAAGATGATCCAGACCTTGCGAATATATACGCAGCCCCTGCACCCGATACATTGTTTACAGTTGCACCAGTAGCTCCCACGATAGCATAACCTGTAGAGGAAATGGCAACACTTTTTCCAAAGGTATCACCCGCGGCTTTATCACTAGCGGTAAGTATCGCCTGTTGTGGCCAAGATGATCCAGACATTGCGAATATATACGCAGACCCTGCACTCGTGAACCCACCTGGATCTGCGAAAGAAGCTCCTACGATAACCCAACCCCCAGAAATAGAAACACTATCCCCGAAAGAGTCATTCGCGGCTTTATCACTAGCGGTAAGTTTCGCCTGTTGTGACCAACTTGATCCAGACCTTGCGAATATGTATGCAGACCCCGCATTGGAGACATTGCTAGGATCTTCGCGATATGCTCCTATGATGGCATAGTTCCCATCGATGGAAACACTTCTCCCAAAAGAGTCTGCAAAGGTTGCATCGGAAGCCACGAGTTTCGCCTGTTGTGGCCAAGATGACCCAGACCTTGTGAATACGTATGCAGCCCCCGCACTCGATTGTCCGTTTGGATCTTGACCACTAGCTCCTATGATAACGTCGATAGCATAACCTGTAGAGGAAATGGAAACACTCTGCCCGAAATAATCATTCGCGGTTTTATCACTAGCGGTAAGTATCGTCTGTTGTGTCCAACCTGTTCCATTAGTATCTTTTTTGAATATGTACGCAGCCCCCGCACGCGATAGTGAGCTTGGATCCGCACCATCAGCTCCTACGATAGCATAGTTCCCATCGATGGAAACACTTTTTCCAAAGTAATCATCCGCGGTTGCATCGGAAGCGATAAGTATAGCCCGTTGTATCCAACTTGTTGATGTCCTTTCGAATATGTACGCAGCCCCCGCATTCGATCGTCCATATGGATCTGCGAATTGAGCCCCTGCGATAGCATAGTTCCCAGAAATTGAAATTGAAGAACCTAACTGATCGTTGATTGCCGGATACGAGGCGCGGAGATGAGCAGGATACACGGTGGGGGTGCTACTGCCTATTGTTTTGTTTAAAAAATCGAGAAATTGGATAGTCCCGGATGCCGGTGATGACGTACCATCTGTAAAAGATGTACCTCGTAGTTCTGTCAATCCATGTGGTAACGATTTACCGGCAGATACCGATAGAGCGCTTAAACTTATTGGGTATCCAGACATTATACATTATTGCGAGAAGATTTAAGTTCCTCTATTTCGCTTTTCAATTCTTTTATGGCTTCTATTATCAAACCTGCCATGTTTCCATATGCGAGTGTATACACCGTATCCTCTGAACCTCTTACAACTTCTGGGAGAACCTCTTTTACTTCCTGTGCCATACACCCAGATGAAGCCTGATTGTTATGTGTGTACATGTACCCATTGATCTTAGTTAATTTATCTAAAGCACCCTCTATTCTCTTGATATCAGATTTTAGACGTCTATCGGAAGTTACGACAACATCTGTTGTAGCAGTTGCAGTTCCATTAATGTACAAATCTCCAACTTGTAATCCTGCATAGTTGGATGTTATAGTTTGACCGGTATTTTGTGGGTTTGATTCCGTCTGATAAGTAGAAGAATTGCCTTGTCCAACCGGACAGAGTAGACGCAACCACCCGTCATTACCCGGTGCTAGTGTATACATATCACCATCCGATGGAATGGCACTATCCAAGCTCGTCTGTGGTGTGGTACCAGCCCAAGCATCCGACGCTCCAGCAATTAAACGAAGACCTGCCTGTACTCGTGAATTTGAAGTACCGCTACGTATAGAGACGAGTTGTCTTGGCTCTCTTGCTAGATTGTTATTAAGGTATGTCATACCACGTTCACCACCGAACGGGTTATTCATACTTGTTATAGACACGCACGGTGATTCGCGATATTTATTATTTAGTTGATCACTTTGTGCTGTTTGTATTTGAAATTCAATTTTAGGTGCTTTAAGACGTATCCTGTCACCGAAAAAGTCGCGTTTATTCCAATCGGCGTCTTTAACGGTGTCATTTGGATCATTTAAATCACTGTAATATTTCGAAATTAAGAGTTCGTTGTCATGTTTATACGCGGACGCCGTATTTACACCCGTGTACACACCGTCATGTGTACCTAACCACCTAGATTCTATAGTAGTACTCGCTTCGGTCATGTTTTCACCTTTTCGTCCACCGAATTTTAGGCGGGCGTGATCCACGGATCCACCAGAAGACCCGATCGTTAAGTTATCACATTTTACATACCCTTCGAATAAACTATTCCCACGGAACACACTCGTTAAAGTAAAACGGTAAATCATAATACGACCCGTCCCCCTCCCATCGCTAACTGCAGGTGATGTTAGAGATCCCCGGCCGGCGCCGTTGGGGAGCGTCTCGCTACCAAAAGCTTCGGGGTAAGCTGGGTGTGTTATCACACAACTAGCGCCATTGTGTGCAGCGCTTTTATATCCACTTAGGTACCCTCGACTCCCTACGATATTGGGTACAGGTGCGCTCGTACCGAAGACCGTCACGTCTGGACCACTCCCCACACCACCGGAACGTATTATAGGACCCGCCGGGTAAAACGTCGTACCCGAAAAATCATATGGAAAAATGGATAAATCACCTTCGCGAGATCCATCAAATAAACGTGATCCGTCTTCACTCATAGCTAGATTCCAACCACTCCATATATTATTTTTTCTTAGTAACGTCCACGGACCCCCTAGTGATGGTGTTTGAGATGTATCTCGAGTTACCATCGGTTCATCGTATGTATTCGAATCTTCATTTAAAACGAAATACCGTGTATCACCATGCGCTGACTCAGCTTGGTAACCGACGTTATTATATCCCGGGGAACTCGCGGAAACACGTTTTCCGTCGACTGATATAGTAACAGTTCTACCAAAACCTGGAAAGGATGAATATATACAATACCAACCTCCACTTCCTGATAAGTATTCGTACGTATCTACATTACGTCCTTTTATATCCGAGCCAATTTGTGTAACACCGCTAGACCAACTCCCATCGTCCGGACACTTGAGTACACGTATATTTCCTATTTGAAAATTGGGGAAAATAAAACCATCCCAATGACTGTTCGCACTTGTACCGTAAGGTGATCTATCATAATGATAAAGTTGCGAATTACTATCATTATATCTAAGAGTGTTCGGATACTTATATACCGAATAGGGGTGTGAAGCGGAAACGTTGGCAGCGTTTCCACCTACTTGGGTATTACACGAATACGAGGCTGAACCCGTATAATGTGGACCGGTAGTCGATGTCGGATGTTCACCCAAATGGTGAGAAATTGGACCAGGTGTTGTAGTTCCTGCTTGTCCACTCGATTGGATTTCGGCGAGTTCAGTTCCAGGTGCCCCAACTACAATATGACCACCAAATCCAGCCATTTTAACCGAATACCCATACCCATTGAATTTTGAATACAACGTTATACGCTGCGATCCACCATTAGTTAAAGGTACATCGTTAACCATATTCGTACCAGTATTTGAATATACTTCTATGAATTGACCACTCGCATTCCTTTCATAAACGTATATAGTATTTATACTAGGTGCACCGACAACGAAACGGTCGGCTTTATCACCCGCTATAGAAACACAATGTCCAAAAGAGTCACGAGTTGTATTAATGGTTTGTGCAAGAGTAAACTGACCGTTAGAACCGTAATCATATACATATACTGCATTCACTTTAGGTGCACCTACTATGATCCGCGCCCCGTCATAATCCATCGAAACCGATTCGCCGAACCACCCGCCAGCTACCGGGCCGTCTATTTGCTGAACAGATGCCCATCCAGAACTTGTTTCTGACCAATCATATATCTGAATATATCCCCGCCCAGAATTCCAATTTGGACCACCCCCAACAAGACGTTCCCCTTCAAAATCTGTGTCAACACCTCTACCGAATTGTGAATATTGATCCCTGCCTATTATACTACCATAATGTTGATCACCTGGTGTATATTCATCAGGATTCCATGAATCGGCACCGTCAACACCACCGTCACCACTTTGTTGTGCGTAACTGTATGAAGTATTCGGACTGGTCACAGTGAACCCGGTACTCATGTCTAATATGATCACATATTATAAAACTTATTAATTTACACCACTACCCTTTTCTGGGACGTTCTGCTCTGATATCTATATTTTTGACAGTGAAAAAGTTCGCCCGCACTTCATACGATTCTATTAAATCGACCGCACGCAACGCCTTAGAAACGTAGACATTTCCAGATACTACAAGTTTATCACTCGCTGTATCGTTAACTGTGACGTTCGCACCTATTTGTAAAGTTTGTGTTGTTAAAGCGGAAACGTTGGCTATCCCGACAGGTCCATCCGTGTAATACGCTTTCCTGTTCGGTGCTACTCCATTAGTTAAAAATGGACTATTTAATGCCTGTAGGACATTACCTTTATAAATATCACCCGTGAAGCGAATATCACCGGTAACGTCGAGCTTATACCCGGGAGTCGACGTCCCGATACCGACCCTTCCGTCACCTCTCAGGGTCATAACATCCGTTCGACCCTCATATGGTGAAACCCCACCCCCATCATGAACTAAAAATTTCATGTAATTGTTGTCACCGTCGCCATTATTCCTCACTTCTATGGCGTGAGACCTGTTATCGGCAGTGCCTGTACGCCCAAAAAGCAATTTTCCAGTAGTAGCGAGACCGTTCATAACGCGTAACATCACGTCACCACCACCAGATCCCACATCCAGTCTATACTGTGGATTCGACGTCCCAATACCGACCCTATCATTCACTGTATCGACAAAGAACGTATTTGTATCGACCGCTACATTACCAGCCGTATAATATATACCATCAGCTGGTACATTAACAGTTGTTGGTAGCCATGGAGACGACCCACCACTACCACCGTATGGAGCACCACCTTGTGTGAGGTTACCTATAAAATCGATATTACCACCGATGGTCAAATTTGTTGAAACGTGAGCGTTTCCGACCACGTGTAGATTAGATGTTGGACCGTTGACATCGACCCCGATCCCCAAACTCGCGGTCACGGTATCTATTACTATATTCGATGCAGCTCCCATGAAATTGACTTGGTTCGTTCCCTGGAAGTCTAGGATACCGTTCGCAGCCATCTCTACTATTTAGGAGGTTTTTTTAAACGAAAAAGTCACTTGGGTAGGGAACAGTCGCTTCGCGACTGGGTGGTTTTTTCTTGCAAAGTGGGATGCACTTTGGAGGAAGGTTTTATTTAAGGAGGTGGCGTTTTGAGTGCACTTCTTTCTACCGCTGATAGTACTGGTGACGCTAAAACAATTTCATCCTTAGTTCCCGAAATAGTTTCACCATTTTCGATGAGACGTTTTACTTCATCTTGAAACACTTGTTCAAGTAATGTATTCGCTCTATGTTGTAACCAATTATCAAACCACGCTGTAATATCTTCCACGTCAGTTTCCAACGCTTTCTTCTGTGCCGATGAGATTGTTGATGTTACGTTCATATATAATATGTTAGGTTTTTCTTTTAAACCACTAAAACATTCAAATCGAGTTCATTAAACTGTATATTATTTTCGATAGAACTAGCAAAAAAATTGATAGTATCACCTGAACTCACGGGGCCGGACCATGACAACATCACTGGTTTCCACCGCTCAAGGTCGTTCGCGTTACCTAGTTTAGCTATACGATATCCTACCGAACTGGCTGTGACTTCTGTACTATTTCTCTTTATATTAAAGTAAAAAGAATTTGTACCTGTCCCATTTGTTCCAGCCAATGCTGATAATCGTACTAATCCAGTTACGTGAACGTGGGCTATACCGCTTGTGGATATCGTTACAGACTTTAAAGTAGAATTATTATTAGCAGATGTATAAGTATCACCGGTGTATTTGTCATGTGTCGTTTGTTTGGTACTGTACGAAATTGTCCCGTTTATAGTAGTATTCCCACTCACACCGTCAATAAAAAGACATTTGGTATCTACACCACCACCCTTCCTTCTAATTGCAAAACTGCTAGTAGTAGTGTCATCTGAACCTATACGCCAATCGTAATAATTAGAAGCACCAAATGTGTAATCATTAGGTGAACGGGAATTGTCTCCCCGAATAATATCAATCGTACCCTGTGGTGTCGCGGAATCAGTAGTTAAGCGCATTGTACACCCACCCGTATCGAATATATCTAACTTGGTTAGTGGATTCCCGTTCCCGATACCGACGTTGCCTGTAGGGGTGTCCACGACCAATTGCCCGGGGAGTGCCATTGGCGTGTTTAAGGGTGTGGGAATTCCCAAATTAGATGTTGCGACCCGATTAGTACCACTATCAGCCACCGCAACAAATACAGACAACTCGGGAGACCATACTACGGAATGCCAATCATTAGCAACGATGGTACGATTCGTCCACACGATCCCATCAGGACTTGTCGCGACCTGATTGGTACCACCCGCAACAAATAGAGACAATTCAGGCGACCATACTACAGATCTCCAAGTACTCGCCGTGATTGTACGACCCGTCCACGTGATCCCATCAGGACTTGTCGCGACCCGGTTGGTACCACTAGCCGCAACCGCAACAAACAGAGACAATTCAGGAGACCATGTTATACCAGTCCAAGCATTCGCATCGATTGTACGACCCGTCCACGTGATCCCATCCGGACTTGTCGCGACCCGATAGGTACCACCATCAGCCACCGCAACAAATAGAGACAATTCAGGAGACCATGTTATACCATACCAATCATTCGTATCGATGGTACGATTCGTCCACGTGATCCCATCGGGACTTGTCGCGACCGGGGTGGGAGTAAAATATGCCACCGCAACAAATAGAGACAATTCGGGAGACCATGTTACACTAGACCAATAGTTCCCTGTGATTGTACGACCCGTCCACGTGATCCCATCAGGGCTTGTCGCGACCCGGTTAGTACCAGAATTCGCAACCGCAACAAACAGAGACAATTCAGTAGACCATGTTATACCATACCAAGTATTCGCATCGATGGTACGACCCGTCCACGTGATCCCATCGGGACTTGTTGCGACCCGATTAGTACCACTAGATGCAACCGCAACAAACAGAGACAATTTGGGAGACCATGTTACGTCTCTCCAATCATTCGCATCGATTGTACGACCCGTCCATGTACTAACCGCATTTTCCACTGTAGAATAGCTTACATCGCTACCACTCAGTGGTTGTACGATACCTCTTCTACGAACATTACCCGAAAAGTTTATATCCCCGAGAACGTCGAGATCATACCCCGGAGTTGTCGTCCCAATACCGACCCTACTATTGGTCGAGTCAGCGACAAAGAAAGCCGCTACACCGTAATCTATTTCAACTGCAATCGATAAAGAATCCCAATACGTGACATAAATAGTCATGTAGATATCAACAACGTCTCCAGCGGAAAAGGAACCGTCAGCTATAGTTGTATTAGTCTGAACCACATTTGTATAATATACTTTACCCCCACCACTGGTTATTCCACTTGATTGATTTTGTGGATTGAAATTTAACGCGGCAGAGGGTTGTGTACCCGTACCCTGCTTTTTCATGGTTATTGATACATATTCACCCGTCGGAATACCATCTAATGTTCCATTAACTGTAGCTTTGAATTGAAAGTTAGTATTTGACCATGTGGCTGGAAGGGTGATATTTCCGAATGTATAAGTACGCCATTGTCCAGATGCTCTAGAAGATGCGGGTATGTTTACGAGACTGTTATAATTTTGATTAACTACACCCGCTACCCCGCCTATCGTGACGTCCCCAGTTGGGTAGTGAATATTATTCCCCGATGTTACCCACTGTGAAGACCCACTACCACCACCGCCATATGTCGTTCCATTCTGAGTGAGCGCACCCGTAAAGTTTATGTCTCCGAGAACGTCGAGATCATACCCCGGAGTTGTCGTCCCCACTCCAACCCTATTATTCACTGTATCGACGAAGAACGTGTTTGTATCGACCGCTACATTACCATCAGGATCAATTGTCATTCGTTCAATAGCGTTGGTCCACCCGTCAACTGAATTTGTATGAAACGATATACCACCCGAACCAACTGAATTCCATAAATTGAGACGATTACTTGTCATTCCTATAGCACTTTCTTGAATGGCACCGTCCTGCCAGAACTCGATTCGAGGGTTATCACCTTCATTGTTATTATCTGTATCAGCTTCAAGAACTAAGCGACAGTCGCCAGCTGTACCAGAGGATACATGTAAAGCTGTCATTGGACTCGACGTCCCGATACCGACCCTACCAGCGGCGTCGGTCGCCACAAATAACGTGTTTGTATTGACTGCTACATTACCAGTCGAATATGAAATATCATTCCCCGATGTTACCCACTGTGAAGACCCACTACCACCACCGCCATATGTCGTTCCATTTTGAGTGAGCGCACCCGTAAAGTTTATGTCTCCGAGAACGTCGAGATCATACCCCGGAGTTGTCGTCCCGATACCGACGTTCCCTGTAGGGGTGTCCACGACCAATTGTCCCGGGTGTGCCATTGGTGTGTTTAAGGGTGTGGGAATTCCCAAATTAGATGTCGCGACCCGATTAGTACCACCTCCTCCGAACCCTGATGGGGCCGCAACCGCAACAAACAGAGACAATTCGGGAGACCATGTTACGGAACGCCAACTATTCGCATCGATGGTACGACCCGTCCACGTGATCCCATCAGGACTTGTTGCGACCCGATTAGTACCAGAATACGCAATCGCAACAAACAGAGACAATTCGGGAGACCATGTTATACCAAACCAATCATTCGCATCGATGGTACGACCCGTCCATGTGATCCCATCAGGACTTGTTGCGACCCGATTAGTACCACTCGATGCCACCGCAACAAACAGGGACAATTCGGGAGACCATGTTACGTTTCTCCAAAAATTCGCATCGATGATACGACTCGTCCATGTGATCCCATCAGGACTTGTTGCGACCCGATTAGTACCATAAGCTGCAACCGCAACAAATAGAGACAATTCGGGAGACCATGTTACACCATACCAATCACGAGCATCGATTGTACGACCCGTCCATGTGATCCCATCAGGACTTGTTGCGACCCGATATGTACCATTCGATGCCACCGCAACAAATAGAGACAATTCGGGAGACCATGTTACGTTTCTCCAATTATTCGCATCGATGGTACGACCCGTCCACGTGATCCCATCAGGACTTGTTGCGACCCGATTAGTACCATCCGATGCCACCGCAACAAACAGGGACAATTCGGGAGACCATGTTACGTTTCTCCAACTATTCGCATCGATGGTACGACCCGTCCATGTACTAACCGCATTTTCCACTGTAGAATAGCTTACATCGCTACCACTCAGTGGTTGTACGATACCTCTTCT
>Ga0209709_10002790_pt1 | contig 14881 bp, 16 predicted proteins | sample ArcticOcean_MG_C_2_FD_187435 | JGI IMG/M metagenome (GOLD analysis project Ga0209709, IMG submission 187435) | Marine microbial communities from western Arctic Ocean - ArcticOcean_MG_CB4_136 (SPAdes) (version 2) | ecosystem: Environmental > Aquatic > Marine > Oceanic | place: Arctic Ocean... | reverse complement strand
TAAAGATATTCAAATTCTGCATGGGCAATTTGAAAAAAAATTATTAGCCCAGAGCAGCTTACTATCTCTAAAACCTAAAATATTTGTGTGCAACGTTGATGAAGGAAGCGTACAAAATGGAAACAAATATACAGAAGCTTTTATTAAAAAATTTGGTGAAAAAAATACGTTAATTGTTTCTGCTGATATTGAAAATCAAATAAATCAATTAGAAAATGAAGAAAAAGAAAACTATATGGAAATGATTGGATTAAACAAGACTGGTTTAAGTATGTTAATTCAAAAGGGATACGGTGTTTTAGAACTTGAAACTTATTTTACATCTGGACCTGAGGAAACTAGAGCGTGGACAATACAAAAGAATTGCACAGCACCAAAGGCTGCTGGTGAAATCCATACTGATTTTGAAAAAGGCTTTATAAGGGCTGAAACAATCGCCTATGATGATTTTATAACTAATGAAGGATGGGTTAATTCAAAAACAAATGGGAAAATGAGATTGGAAGGTAAGGACTATATAGTTAAAGATGGGGATATACTAAACTTCAGATTCAATACGTGACCAAACTCTCTTCATACTAAAATAAACTAAAATAGTAAGAATAATTAAATAAATAATTGCTCTAAATCCCATTTTGTGTCTTGCTTCAAGATGGGGTTCGGCTGCCCACATCAAAAAAGTTGTTACATCTTTGGCCATTTGCTCCTCTGTAGCTTGTGTTCCATCACTGTACTCAACTAAATCATCTGATAATGGTTTGGTCATCTTAATATTATTGCCATACATATATTTATTATAGTAGACGCCATCATCTAACATAACTCCACTTGGTGGATCCTCATATCCGAGAAGAACTGAGTAAATATAGTCTGCCCCTCCACTTCTCGCTTTTACTAAAACTGACATATCGGGAGGATAAGCTCCACCATTAGCAGCTTGAGATGCTTTTACATTGGGATATGGGCTTACAAATTTATCTGAAAGTTTTGCTTTTCGCATAAACATTTCACCATCTTCATTTGGTCCATCAGTGACTTCAAAGTTTGCAGCTATAGCTTTTACTTGTGAAATGGTAAACTCTGGTCCTCCTTTTTCAGATAGGTTTCTATAGCTAACATATTTCATGGAATGGCATCCAGCACATACTTCTGAGTACACTTGATATCCTCTTTGCAAAGATCCTCTATCAAATTTTCCAAATAAACCCTTAAAACTCCAATCATTTTTCAATAAATTCACTTTTTCTTCTGCATTTACTTGGCATACTCCAAATAACATCAATAATATCAAATAAAATATTCTAAAAATATTGTTCACTTTTTAATCCAAACTTTCTTTTTTCCTTATGGCTGCTAAGTTAGGAGACCCTCCTAACACTGGATCGGTAATACTTAGGGGTAAAGGGATAGTTTTTTCTCTAAACCCAAGAATCGGTAAAATAATTAAGAAATGGATAAAATAATATCCTGTGGCAACCCTGGCTATTAACAAATAAAGACCTTCGGCTGGCATAGCACCAACATAACCAAGTACAAGAACATCGATTACTAATATCCAATAAAACTGTTTGTAGAGAGGTCGAAATACTGCAGATCTAATTTTAGATGTATCAAGCCACGGAAGTGCTGCTAAAATCAAAATTGCAGATAGCATTGCAACTACTCCCATTAATTTATCCGGAATTGATCTTAAAATTGCATAAAAAGGCAATAGATACCATTCAGGAACTATATGTGCAGGTGTAACCAGAGGATTGGCTTCAATATAGTTGTCTGCATGTCCTAAAATATTTGGTGAATAAAAAACAAAAAAAGCAAAAACAGTCACAAACATTAGTAAAGCAAAGGCATCCTTAAGAACTATATAAGGGTGGAATGGAACTGTGTCTTTAGATGGTTTTTTTATATCAATGCCAACAGGGTTATTATTTCCCGGAACATGTAACGCCCATATATGAAGAACTACTAGTCCTAAAATTAAAAAAGGAATTAAATAATGTAGCGTAAAAAATCTAGTTAAGGTTGGATTGTCAACCGAATACCCTCCCCACAACCAAGTGACTATACCCTCCCCAACTAAAGGTATCGCACTAAATAGATTGGTAATAACTGTAGCTCCCCAAAAACTCATTTGCCCCCAGGGCAACACATAACCCATAAATGCAGCTGCCATCATTAAAAGGTAAATGATTATTCCGATAATCCAAATTATTTCTCTGGGAGATTTGTATGAACCATAAAATAACGATCTAAAAATATGAATATAAACTGCCAAAAAAAACATAGATGCTCCATTTGAATGAATATATCTTATTAACCAACCATAATTCACATCTCTCATAATATGCTCAACACTTTCAAAAGCAAGATCAGCATGTGCAATATAGTGCATTGCTAAAGTTAATCCCGTAACTATTTGGGTGATTAAACAAAATGTTAATATTCCACCAAACGTCCACCAGTAATTCAGGTTTTTCGGAGTTGGATATTCAGTCAAATGATTTGCAAGTGTTAAAATTGGTAGTCTATCATTAAACCATTTTCCAAATTTTGACTTTGGTATATATTCGTGATCACTCATATAAAATTATTAGCCAATCTTTATTTTGTTGTTATCTAGAAATTCATATGGTGGAATTGCCATATTTGTTGGTGCTGGTCCTTTTCTAATTCTTCCAGATGTATCGTAATGAGATCCATGACATGGACAAAACCAACCATTATAATCTCCCTTATCATTTAGAGGAACACATCCTAGATGGGTGCATACGCCAAGCATTACTAGCCACTCAGATTTTTTTGTTCTATCTTCATCTTTTTGTGGATCTTTTAAATCTTGCATTTTAACAGCTTTTGCTTCTGTAATTTCCTCTGGAGTTCTTCTTTTTATAAAAACTGGTTTACCCCTCCAAAGCACAGTTATTGTTTTTCCAGGTTGTAAACTACTTATATCTACCTCTGTACTAGCCATAGCTTTAACAGACGCATCTGGATTCATTTGGTCTACTAATGGCCAAACTACAGCTCCCACTCCTATTGCTCCAACAGCATAAGAGGCTGTAAATAAGAATTCTCTTCTTTCTATTTTTTTATCAGACATCTATAAAATATTGTTTATTATTATTTATTATATGATTTCATATAAGAAAAAAAATCTTTTTCTATAGAAACAATGACACATAAAAAAATGCATTCAAGACCAAAAATAGCTTTATATGAGCCTGATATACCCCAAAATACAGCAGCAATTATAAGAACTTGCTCTTGTCTAGGGGCAGATCTTGAGATAATTGAGCCTTGTGGATTCATTTTTGATGATAAACGATTTAAAAGAGTTGCTATGGACTATATGGATATAAAAACTATAAAATTCTATTCAAGTCATCAGGAGTTTTTTAAAGAAAAAGAAAATCAGAGAGTAATATTAATGACAACTAAAGCATCCACAGCATATACTGGATTTAATTTTAAAATAGACGATACTATTTTGTTTGGAAGAGAAAGTGCTGGTGTTCCTGAAAATATTCATAATTTAGTGAATAAAAAGTTAAAAATACCAATGATGAATAACAAAAGATCTCTAAATATTTCATCGTCAGTAGCAATAGTGCTGTCAGAGAGTTTAAGACAAAATAAGTTAATTAATTATGGATAAAGAAATAAAAAAAAAACTTGTTACAAATTGGTTTAAAATATTACAGGAAGTAATCTGCAGTGAAATTGAGATTATAGAAAATAATTCTACTAAATTTAAATCAAATAATTGGAATAAAAGTTTGTTAAAAGATGAGGGTGGTGGTGAATATAGAATGTTAAAGAATGGCAAAGTATTTGAAAAAGTAGGTGTTAATTTTTCTGAAGTTTATGGGAAATTCTCTAAAGAAATGAAAAAAAGTATTCCAGGAGCAGAAAATAATCCAAATTTTTGGGCTTCGGGAATTTCTGTAGTAATGCATATGAAAAATCCTCATATTCCAGCAATGCACTTTAACACGAGATATATTAATACAACATTAGACTGGTTTGGTGGTGGCATAGATTTAACACAATGTATTAATGATGTTAGAGAAAAAAAATGGTTTCATAAAGAGCTTAAAAAAACCTGTAATCGGCACAACAAAAATTATCATAAAAAATATAAAAAATTATGTGATGAATATTTTTATTTGCCTCATAGAAATGAAATGAGAGGAATTGGTGGAATTTTTTTTGATTATAAAAAAAATAACTGGCAAAAAGATTTTGCATTTATAAGAGATGTTGGATTAACTTTTAAAAATATTTTTGATTCTATTATAATGAAAAAAAATAATAAAAAGTGGAATAAAGAAGAAAAAGAATTACAATATATTAAAAGAGGAAGATATACAGAATTTAATTTACTTTATGATAGAGGAACTAAATTTGGGTTACAAACTGGTGGAAATGTTGAGGGAATTTTAATGTCATTACCACCAATTGCAAAATGGAAATAATATGGATAAAGAACCAATCACAATTATTAGCTTAGAAAAATTAAAAGAAGAGCTCATTTTTTTAAAAGAAAAGAAACGACCACAAATAATTGAAGCGATAGCTGAAGCCAGATCTCATGGCGATTTAAAAGAAAATGCTGAATACCATGCAGCTAAAGAAGAGCAGGCTCACAATGAAGGAAGAATACAGCAAGTAAATAATACAATAGCTACCGCAAATGTAATTGATATAACCAAAATTGCAAATGAAGGGAAAGTCATATTTGCTTCCAATGTATTTCTTGAGAATTTAGATACAGGTGAAAAAATTAACTATAAAATTGTTGGTAAAGATGAAGCTGATTTAAAAAATAAATTATTATATTTTCAATCTCCTGTAGCAAAAGGCTTAATAGGTAAAAACAAGGGCGATTTAGTTGAAATATCTACCCCAGCAGGAATTAAAAAATTTGAAATTAAGGATGTAAAATATATTTAACTAAGAACTAATTTCTGTATTTCTTGATTAGAAATTTTAAAATTATTATTTATCCACTGATCTTCAATTTTTTTTAACTTAGATCCTATTTCTTTTCCTTCGGGAATATTAAATTCTCTCATTAGATAATGTGCATTAATTGGTAATTTTGGTGGAGTTTTATCTTTAAAAAAATTACTTAGTTCTAATAATTTTTTTTTATTCTTCTTTGATCTTAAAATTTCATAATCAAATAAATCTTTCAAATTTTGTTTTCCATTAAAATATAATATTTTCCATAAATTTTCTTCAGTAAAAGTTTTTGCATTAATTGGTTGTGAAAAAAATTTCTTTAAAAATAAAATTTTTTTTTTATCATAATTTGAAATTTTAAATTTATATAAAAAATAATCTGTATTATCTGTAAGGTCTATTATTAATGCAGATAATATGATTATAAAATCTAATTTGTCTATATCTTTTTTTCTAACATTTTTGAAAATAATCATATTCTTAAATTGTGGAAATATTAAATTAATAATTTCAAGACAAAATTTATCTTCATTTAGCTTTGTGAAACCCTCAGATTGTGTTAATTTTTTGAATTCATCTAATAAACGTTCGGATGAAATTTTAGATATTCCATTTAAATTTTTTTTTATAGCTTTTAAGACATTTGGATTATGTTTTTTTTTACTATAATTTAAAAAAAATCTTATATATCTCATAACTCTAAGGTAATCTTCTTTAATTCTTTTTTCTTCCTCACCTACAAAATGAATTTCACCATTCATTATGTTTTTTTTTCCGTTAAAAGGATCATATAAGTTTCCATCAATGTCTGCATAAATTGCATTTATGGAAAAATCTCTTCGAGACGCATCTTCCAACCAATCATTTGAATATTCTATTTTTGCATGTCTTCCATCTGTCTCTATATCTTTTCTTAGAGAGGTTATTTCAAATTTATTCTGATTAATTGTTGCTGTAATTGTTCCATGCTCTATTCCAGTTTCATAATATTTAATTTTATTTTTTTTTAATATTTCAGAAACTTCATCGGGTTTTAAATTTACAGCAAGGTCAATATCGTCAACTTTTTCATTATTAATTATTTTTCTTACACAGCCCCCTACATATCTTATTTCACTAACGTCAGAATGTTCAGAAATAGCTTTAAAAATCTTCTTAACTTCTGTTTCTTTGCTAAGTTTTTGAAATCCTAAATTAATATAATCGGTATTTCTGGATTGTTTAAATAGTTTGCTTAAAAAATTCATAAATATGGCTGGGGCGCTAGGATTCGAACCTAGGATGCCGGTACCAAAAACCAGTGCCTTACCACTTGGCTACGCCCCAATATTATTTTCATATAACGTAAAAAAGAAATTATATAGTTTTTGATACAATACACCAATAATTCTTATATCTTTTTTTTAATTCCTTATAGGCAATATCGCAAGTCTTTTTAGTTTTGAAATAAGCCAGAATTGTTGATCCTGAACCAGTCATTCTTGCAAAAGCAACATTGGGCAATTTCATTAGTGATAGCTTTAATGCTTTTAACTTTGGATAATTTTTGAATGCCACGGGCTCTAAATCATTATTTGAGTTTGACATATAGTCTAGATCAAAGAATTTTACTGATGGTGTATTATATTTTGATTTAGTAAATTCACTCACTTCCGAATATATAAATTTCGTTGAACAACCAAAGTTTGGCTTAACAATTAATACATATAGGTTTAATTTTTTTTTGTATCTCGATATTTTGTTATTTGATGACATAATAGAATTTCTTATATCGATCCCAAAAATTACATCTGACCCTATAGAATTGCATAGATTCACTAACTCCTTATTATTTAATTTAACTATTTTTTTTTTAATTAAGAAATTTAATAAACTTGCGGCGTTCATTGAGCCACCACCCATGCCAGATTTTTGAGGAATATTTTTAATAATATTAATTTCAAACTTTTTTTCATTTGAAAGTTTTTTTTTATCAATTATTTGTAGAAGATTTGATATGGTATTTTTTGATTTTATTCCTTTTGAAAATTTTCCTTTAAAAAATATCTTATGTTTTTTTGACTTTATATTTCTAATATAAATGACATCGTGAAGTTTGACAAAAGTAATTAAGCTTTCTACTTTATGAAATTGAGACTTTAGTTTTTTGATAACATTTAAAGAAATATTTATTTTAGCTAAAGATTTAATTTTAAAAAATTTTTTCACTTAAGTGTTGTTTGGGCCTTTTAAAATTTTATTATTAATATCTTTTTTCATCTTTTCTTCTGTGTCTTTAAATTTTAATACACTTTGCCAATAATAATTAGCTTCAATTTTTCTATTAAGTCTCCACAATATATCTGCATAATGATCATTAACAACGGGATCCTCTGGCATTAATTGAATGGCACTTCTTAAAAATTCTTCTGCTTTCTTGAAATCATTTGTCAAATAATATGCCCAACCAACAGAATCTAAAATAAATGGATCATTACTTTTTATTTCATATGCTCTTTCAAGCATTTTAATTGCTTCATTGATTTTATAATTTCTTTCCAACCATGAATAAGCTAAATAATTTAAAACATAAGCGTTGTCAGGATCTATCTTAAGCGATTCAATCAAATCTATGTCTGATTTCTCAAATTCTTTAATTCTCTCATAACTAGCACCCCTTCTATACAGTACATCAGCATAAATTTGAGATTTTGGATCAATGTCTTTTAAAACTTTATTATAATAATTTATAGCAATTTCATATTTTTTAAAATTCTTTGCAAGGTTTGCCATATCAAAAATAATTTTAGTGGAAGGTTTTTTAATATTTGAAAAATTTGAGTTTAAATAAATAAAAGAACTATTTAAGTTTTTTTCTTTTGACATAATGTCAGTATTTTTTTTAATTTTATACCAATGGTAAATTCCATCATTAATATCATAATTGCTTAATACTTTTTTGCTTTTACTATATTTGCCATCTAAATAATAATTTTCTACCATTAAAGATAAGTTGAATTTAAATTTTGGATTCAAAAAATAAGATATATTTAGATAAAAATTAGATTTATTAAAGTTTTGTTGACCTGAATATAAATTAGAAACTAAAAAGAAAAATTCGCTCAAAACATCAAGCTCTTCTTGGCATGAAAAAATTTTATTTATCTTTTTAAATTCTCCTTTATTGACCAATGTCTTCGTTTGAAATGTCAATAAACTACTATTTAAATCTTCAATCTCAAATGCAACTTCTTTAGCTTTTTTAAATTTTTTTTCTTGCGAAAGATAATTAATATAAAAAAATATATATCTTGTGTAATCTATATCTGAATTATTAATCAAATTTTGAAAAGCTGATATAGACTCATTCTGTTTGCCAATATAACAATTTTCAAAAGCCTTTGATATATATAGTAGGTTATTAAATGAGCTTTTTTCATTAAGAATTTTTTTATTTTGAAAAAGATAATTATACTTTTTTAAAGATTCAAAAATCAATAAATTAAACTTATTATCGCTTGTAAAATTTGATAATTTTTCTAAGTATATGTTGCTTTTTTCGAAATCTTTATTTTTGATGCTATCAATTGTTAACAGTAAATAAGATTCAAAGAAATTAGAATTTTCCTTATTTAGGTTACTCTTTAATACTTTTATTGCTTTATTTATTTTACCCTCCGTTATTAATGAAAAAATATATTTTTTAAGATAGGGGTTATGTTCATCAATAAGTAATTTAGATTTATCAAAAAACTCTAATGATTTAGTATTTTCTCCATTATCATAAGAGGTTATTGCCGATAAGTATTCAGCTAAATTTTTTGAAGATAAGTAATTACTATCCTTATTTTTAGAATACAATGAGTTCTGAAAAAAAAATAAAAATATAATAACTATAGTTTTTAATAATTTAATTAACATTAGCCCATTCTATGATTAAAAAACTAATAAATCAAAATACGAATTATAAGTTAAAATTATTAGATTCTATGGAATGTGAATATATATTTAATAATGAACCAATAAACCGATTAAATAACAAAAATAATCTTCAAGAGAAATTGCCAAACAACAAAAATGAACAAATTAAAGAGCTTAAAAATGAAATTAATTCAATCGATAATTGCAAATTAAAAGAAAATGCTAAAAATATTATTCTAGGTGATGGAAATGTAAATAGTTTAGTAATGATAATTGGAGGGGCTCCAAGTACACAAGATGACCTGTCAGGAAAAACATTTTCTGGAGATGATGGTGTTTTATTGGAAAAAATGTTAATGGCTATTAACATAAAAAAAAAAGAAATTTATTTTTCTTATGCTGTAAATTTTCAGCCACCTTTAGACAGAAAGCCAACGACTGAAGAAATCAGGAGATATTCAGGGTTTTTACAAAAACATATTTCAATTATTCATCCTAAATTAATCATATTGATGGGCAGTACCGCGATGGAAGCTTTAGTAGGTATAAATAGTAAAATTTCTAAAGAAAGAGGTGTCTGGAAGGAAATGATAATTAAAAACACAAACTATAAAATAATTATCACTTTTGATCCATCATACTTATTAAGAATGCCTGAAAATAAAAAATATTCGTGGCAAGACTTAAAAAAGATCAAAAATAAAATTAATGAATTAAATTTAAAAATTTAATGAGAATTATAGCAGGTGTTGATGAAGTTGGTCGTGGTAGTCTGGTTGGGCCCGTTTATGCTGGTGCTGTTATATTAAAGAAGTCAATTAATAAAAAATTATTAAAAGATTCAAAAATCTTATCGAAAAAAAAAAGAGTAGAGCTTTATTTTTATATAAAAAAAAATTCAATCTGGGCGATAGGTCAAGCGTCTATCAAAGAGATTGAGAAAATGAATATATTGCATGCAAGTTTACTTGCAATGAAAAGAGCCATAATTAAACTTAAAAAAAAACCCTCTCTTGTTTTAATTGATGGCAATAAGTTACCTGATCTTAAAAATTATAATTTAAAATGTATAGTAAAAGGTGACCAAAAAATTTCTAGTATTTCAGCTGCATCAATTATTGCAAAAGTTAGTAGGGATAAATTTATAACCACACTTTCTAAAAAATTTAGAAATTACGGATGGGACACAAATTCAGGCTATGGAACAAAAAAACATTTAAGCGCTATTAAGAAATTTGGTATAACAAAATATCATCGTAAAACATTCTCTCCTATTTCTAACTTAAAATAAGTTTCACGTGCAACAACGCTATATCTAGCTGTTAAAGAAAATCTAAACACAAATAGAATCTGATTAATTCAATCTCTGGTTGACCATGGAATCCATTTCGAGTCTAATTATAATATATAAAATGAAAAATGAATTTAAAAACAAAATTATTAATGGTGACAGCCTTGTAGAGTTAAAAAAAATTCCTAGCGAAACCTTTGATCTAGTTTTTGCTGACCCACCATATAACCTACAATTAAAAAATTCACTTACAAGGCCTGATAGAAGCAAAGTTAATGCTGTAAATGATAAGTGGGACCAATTCGAAAGTTTTAAAAAGTATGATGAATTTACATTTTTGTGGCTAAAAGAATGTAAAAGAATTTTAAAAAAAAATGGAGCTATATGGGTGATCGGAAGCTACCACAACATTTTTAGAGTAGGAACGGCAATACAAAATTTGGGCTTTTGGATTTTAAACGATGTTATCTGGAATAAAAATAATCCAATGCCGAACTTTAGAGGTACAAGATTTACTAATGCGCACGAAACACTAATTTGGGCATCCAAAAGTGAAAAATCTAAATACACTTTTAATTATCAGTCATTAAAATGTTTAAATGATGATTTACAAATGAGGTCAGACTGGAAATTGCCAATTTGTAATGGAGCTGAACGACTTAAAAAAAATGGTAAAAAAGTTCATTCTACTCAAAAACCAGAGTCTTTACTTCATAGGGTATTATTAGCATCTTCAAATAAAGACGATATGATCCTAGATCCATTTTTAGGTTCTGGAACTACAGCTACTGTAGCAAAAAAATTAGGTAGGAATTATTATGGAATAGAAAAAGAGAAAAACTATTTTAAAGCTGCAGGAGATAGATTGAAAAATACAAAGCCGATAGAAGATGATTTTTTAGATACACTTAAAAATAACAGATCTAAACCAAGAATACCTTTTGGATCTTTAGTGGAGTTAGGAATTATTAAGCCTGGAACAAATATTTTTGATCAAAAGAAAAAAGTCACAGCAAAAATTATGGCTGATGGAAGCATTAAGCATAATCAAGCTGAGGGATCAATTCATAAGGTAGCTGCAACAATTCTTGGATCTGAAAGTTGTAATGGTTGGACTTATTGGCATTGCAATGTAAATGGAGTAAGTGTTCCAATTGATAATTTAAGACAAAGATTAATTGCCAATAATCAATTTTTATAAATTTTACCTAAATAATTATTAATAAATCTATTATTTTTAACTAAATACTTCATTAATAAATTTCTTGCAAAATTCATTAATGGATTAGAAAGATGAAAAGCAAAATAATTTAGTTTTGATTTTCTTTCAATCATTTTTGTTCTTTGAATTCTTTTCTTATTAAATTGACTATTATTGTTCTGCAAATATCCGTATAGTTCAAATGCACCTTCTATTGATTGAGAGGCACCTTGTGCAAAAGTTGGGGGGAATGCAAAAAACGCGTCCCCAATAAGAAAAATATTCTTATTTTTGGGTTCAAATATTTGCGTGCTGACCATTATAGGAAAGCACTTAATATCTTTCAAATTTTTAATGATGTTGGGACCTATCTGTTTTGATATTTCCGATAAGGCAGATGAAACAAAATTTTTACTGTCAAATAAAGTATAATCAGCTAATTCTTGACTACTAAGACTTTTTCTAAGGATGCTGACAAAATTAAATTGACCATTTTTATTAACTGGGTAGGCTACTGAATGCAAATTAGACCCCAGGAATAAAGATATATTGTTATTATTAACTTCTTTAAGATTTTTTTGATCAATAACTGCCCTTATAGCAATAGAGTTAAAATATTGAAGTTTAATTTTCTTATTAGCAATTAATGATCTGGTATTTGAAAATACTCCATCGGAAACAATAAGATAATCACAATTGATTGATGAATTATCCTCAAAGGTCACCTCTATTTTTTTTAAATCTTGGTTAACATTAGTTACTTTCTTGTTATAATTTATTAAATTGCTGGGAAGCTTATCTTTTAAAAAATTTATTAAAGTGAGTCTTTGTAAGGTTGTATACTTATTTTCATCATCATTAAAAGTTGATATATTTAAATCACATATCTTATTTTTATTTTTTAAAGAGTAAAAATCTACTTTGTTTGGATAAAATTTTTCTTCTGAATTAATATTTTGAAAACCAATTTTATTTAATAATTTAATGCTATTAACCGAAAGTTGAATGCCATATCCTTTTTCTAAGTTTACAGAATTATTTTTTTCATAAACTATAATTTCATAATTGGGGTTTTGTCTTAATAAATTTGCGATATATAAGCCTGAAATTCCCCCACCTATTATTGCTATCTTTTTCATAAATTATGTTTCACAAAAGAAAATATTTTTTTAGTAAATGTTGGTATCATATAATTTTCAATTTTTGTTTTTTTAACCCACAAACCATTTTTAGGTTTATGTTTAATATTTGAAAAATCTATAGATATATTCATGTTCATATTTGACATTTTAACATTAACTTTAGCACTTGATTTTAATAAAGAGTCTGTTTGGGTTATTTCTTCCATCGGAAAAATAAGTAAATTTTTTAAAAATTTAAATTTATCGTTTTTTATTAACAAAAATTGATCATTATTTTTATATAAGGTAGCAAGATAAAACTTATCTATAATTTTTTTATTTTTTTTCTTAATTTTAAAATCTTTTTTTTTGAAGGATAGACAATTCTTAGTTATTGGACATTTTTCACAATAAGGATTTTTTGGTTTACATAATAGCGCTCCTATTTCCATTAATGCTTGGGCATAATCACTTGACCTAGATGTTTGACCAAAAATTTTTATTTTTTTTTGCAGGTTTTCTTTTTTTATTTCTTTCTCAGTTTTTAAATTTAAAATACGCTTTAATACTCTTTCTATATTTCCGTCTAATGGAATAATCTGTTCATTAAACACAATGGCAGATATAGCGCTCGCTGTATAATCCCCAACTCCAGGAAGTTTTTTAAGTTCTAAAAAATTATTTGGAAGTCTTCCATTGTGATTATCCACAATCATCTTTGCACTTTTTTTTAAATTTTTAGCTCTAGAATAATAACCAAGACCTTGCCAGTATTTTAAAAGTTTTTCTTCCTTCACTTTTGCGAGTGAAGCCATATTAGGAATATGTCTTAAAAAATTATTAAAATATGGAATAACAGTTGCTACCTGAGTCTGTTGAAGCATAAATTCACTTACAATTGTGAGGTATTCTTTTTTTATACTGGTACAGTTAACTCTCCACGGTAATGATCTTTTATTATTATCGTACCAATAAAGAATTTTTTTTGCTATCATCAATTTAATAATATGTCTTACAATAATAATATTAAGCAGAGAAACAAAAGCATTCAAGGCTTAAGATCTTTTAAAGACACTTTGCCAACAAGTATAAAAAAAATAATTAAAAAAAAAGGCCATATATTTTCTGAAACTTTGAGTAATTGGAAGTATATAGTGGGTGATGAACTTTTTAAGTTTTGTTATCCAAAATCATTTAAAAATTCTAATAAATTTGGTGTAAGCACCTTGCTTGTAATGGTTAAAAGAGGACAAGAAGTTGATATAGAATATTCAAAAAAACAAATAATAGATAAAATGAATAGTTACTTCGGTTATACTGTTGTAGAAAAATTAAAATTAGTTAGTTTTGATGATTCTTCAAATAGATTAATTAAAGATAATACTATCAATATTGATGCGGCAAATAGTAAATTTATGAATAAACTTGTTGATATTAAAAATGAAAAAATTAAAAAATCGTTAATAGAATTAACAAAACTTTTTAAACAAAAATGAAAAAAATATTATTTTTATTCTTCATCTTCATTAGTTTTAACAACCAAATATCTGCAGAAGATTTGATTAAACTTAATCAAATTTCTGAGGGTAAAAAAAGTGCAAAAATAACAATTATTACTTACGAGTCTTTAACGTGTAGCCACTGTGCAGATTTTCACAAAAATATATACCCCGATTTAAAAAAAGACTTTATAGATACAGGATTGGTCAAAATTGAATTTAGACACTTTCCTTTGGATTTGGCTGCATTGAATGCATCAAAAATTGCCCAATGCAAAAATGATGGGGATTCAAAAATTTTGCATTTTTTATTTGAAAATCAATCAACTTGGGTAAAAGGTGAAGCTATTGAAGACATTAATACAAACTTAAAAAATATTATAAAAAATAATAATATTGATATTGATTTTGAAAAATGTACCACTGATAAGAATATTGAAGATTATGTGTTAAATGATCGAATCGAGGGTGTTAAAAAATTCAAGGTAAATGCTACTCCTACGATTATAATTAACAATAAAAAGTTTGATAAACCCTTAAACTATAAAAATTTAAAAAAATCTCTAGAAAAACTGATATAAGTCTTTAGATGGACTTTAAAAAAATCCAACTTACTGGATTTAAATCATTTGCAGAAAAAACTAATTTTTTAATTGAACATGGACTAACTGGTATAGTTGGACCAAATGGTTGTGGTAAATCTAATATTGTTGAGTCGTTAAGGTGGGTAATGGGTGAGACTTCCGCAAAGAGTATGCGAGGATCTGGTATGGAAGATGTAATTTTTTCAGGCACCTCTAATAAGCCATCTAAAAATATTGCTGAAGTTTCAATTAATATTAATAACGAAAATAAAGATGGCCCAATGCAATATAGAGATTTTGACAATATAGAAATTAGAAGA
>Ga0209709_10002788_pt1 | contig 14889 bp, 23 predicted proteins | sample ArcticOcean_MG_C_2_FD_187435 | JGI IMG/M metagenome (GOLD analysis project Ga0209709, IMG submission 187435) | Marine microbial communities from western Arctic Ocean - ArcticOcean_MG_CB4_136 (SPAdes) (version 2) | ecosystem: Environmental > Aquatic > Marine > Oceanic | place: Arctic Ocean... | reverse complement strand
GGCAAGATTTTATGTTTCAATACATAATGATGTTAGGTGGGTACGAAGTAATTCAAAATCATGATTTATGTGAATTATGGGAAGTACCAAACTTCGAAGGATTTGAAATATTAACTGGTTGTAAAGAACCAGATTTAGTTAAACTATAATGGAAGAAGACGATATGACAATATTAGGATGTATTACAAAATACAATGCAAGTGATATAAGACCTTATGTAGAATCAATTGAACAAACAGGTTTTAAGGGTAGAAAGGTAATGTTGGTATATGAAGTACCACAAGAAACTATTGATTACCTTAAATCGAAAGGATGGGATTTATATGGAGGAGAACTTCAACAACATATAATCTTACAAAGATTTAGAGATTTATATAAGTTATTAGGTTCAGAGATAAAAGGTACAGTTATTTGGACTGATGTAAAGGATGTTATATTTCAAAAAGACCCAACTGATTGGATTGATGAAAACATGGATGGTGATATCATGTCATTCTCAGAATGTATTACATTTAAAGATGACCCATGGGCTTGTGTAAATGCAGGTACATCATTTCCAATGGAATGGGAATGGTTACAAAACAAAACATCTTATTGTGCAGGAACTATCGTTGGTGATGCTTGTTATATTAGAGATTTATTCATTGATATTTACCGATGGAGTTTAACAACTGCAAATCAAGAACAATTATCAGACCAAGCCGCGTACAATATTTTAATTAACTTACATCATATTAGTGATTGTATTCAAACAGTAAAACAAGAAGAAGGATTTGTTACCCAATTGGGAACTGTGTTGGTAAAGAAGGATGAGTTTAAAGATGTACTATTAGAACCAACACCAATAGTAGATAAGAATTATATAGTAAAGAATCAAAAAGGAGAACCATTTTGCTTAGTACATCAGTACGATAGAATACCAGCATTTAAAGAATTTATTTATAACAAATACAAATGAAAGTAGTAATATCAATTTTTTGTTTACCATATGAAATAGATGAATTAGAAAATACACTAAATCAACTAAAGAAAGCATCTTATTATATAGATAATAAAGTAGAGTACATACTTGATGTTACAATGACTGTTTCTAATAAAATGGTTAATTGGGATAAATCATCACTACCAAAGAAATATTTTATAGATAAGTTTTCTAAGTTATCATCACAAACTGATTGGTGTCAAAAGGAATTTCAAACCTCTACAAAAATATTAGGATGTGTTTCACAAAGAAGAACATCATTAAATAATCATAAAGATGCAGATTACTTTATTTGGTTAGATTGTGATATCATATTTGATGAAAGAACATTATCTTATATGCAAATGGCAATGACATCAACTAATAAGGAATATATTAATTCAATTATAACACCAGAGTTGGTTCGTATATGGGATGCTACTTGGGATGTTTTAGTAAATGAAAAATTTATTGATAAACCATTTGAATACAATCAAACAAATGACCCTTATAAAGATTCAGGAATTAAAGGAGATATTTCAATAGAAACCGTTTTAAATTCAAATTCACCTCAATCAAGATTTAAATTTGCAGGTGGGTGGTTTACCTGTATAAGTGGGGCATTACTTCAAAGAATTGGTATACCTGAATCATTTGGACATTATGGTTATGAAGATACTTTTATAATGGTAGGTAGTGAAAAATTAATTAAAGAAACAGATATAAAAATCTCTCAGTTTAAAATAAAAAACTTAGTAGTTTGTGAAAATTACAAATACAGAGATAATACTCATTATCTAAATGGATTATCTGCATTTGATAGACGAGAGGAGTTTAAAAAAAGAGCATTAAATAATTGGCAATCTGAGATTGTAAAAGTTAAATAATATTTTATTCCAATTCATGTATATTTATACTTATCTACATGGATGAGATGATAATCATATGTAAATGTGTTGTTATGGTAACTATATTTTACTTTTTAATGAACCGATTATTCACATGGTTAGATAGATAAAATTAAAAAGAAAATACTAAAAATACAATGCCTATAAAATTAAAACCAAGTTCCAAACAATACATTAAAGATGCAAATGGTAGAACGACTCAGAAATGGAAATGGAATCACTATACCGTTGGTGGTACAAAAACCGAAGAATTATTAAATTTACGAAAAAGTACACCAAGGAAGCGTAATGTTATTGAAAAGGAACTTACAAGAAGAGGAGTATCATGGGAAACATCAAAGAAAAAATAATAGAGAAGGGAAGTGGTTTATTTGTATCACATAAAATTAAAAAACAATTAAACAAAATACTACCAAAATCTATTTCGAAACAAATCTCCAAACAAGTTGGTAAAGTAGTTGAACTAACTACATCAAAGGCAATTGACTTATATAATAGATTTATTAAGTAAATATCTTAATCGTATATTTATAGGTGTATGTTTATATTCACAGTAGAAAATATTAAAAATCTTAATAAACTATCCTATTCTCAGGATGGAATCAGTAAGAAACGTCTTGCTAAAATTGAGTATTCTAAAACAAAGGGATTATTCAAAGAGTTCAATTACGATAAATACAAACTAAACAATCCTCCTAAGAATACCTCAATGCAGGTATTTTCAGAGTTAAATTATTTAAAAAATTTACCAAAAGATAGTGAATTTGTTAAAGAATATGATGATGTTGAAAAGATATTTGAATCTGTTTGTATAGAACATAATTTAAAATATCCAAAAAAATTAGTACGAGAATTACTAAAATCATCAGGAGGAATAATAATAGATTTAAAGTTCAAACACAATAGACCAAGACCATCTCAGATGGCATCTCATTATAATATAGATTTAGGCGGAGAAATTCTTGAAAGTATGAAAACTCCTTCATATCCATCTGGTCATTCTACACAAGGTATATTAATTGGTAAGGTTTTACAAACTAAGTTACCAATAACAACTGATGCTTTTTATGAGGCAGGTAAACGTATCTCATATTCTCGTAATTTGGGTAGAGCTCATTTTCCATCTGATTCTAAAATAGGTGAAGATTTGGGTAATGAATTATATACATTTATCAAACATAAAATTTAAAAGTTATTTTGAATTAGTTACACCTTTAAAGAATTAAAAAAGGGAATTAAATATGCAAAATATGCCACAAATAGAATTATCCGAGTTCTATATAGAAATAATAGGATTAGTACTTACTTTGTTAGTAGGGTTATGGTTTAAAGATGCCTTAACTTCTTTCATAGGAGGAATGAAATTTAAAATGAACCCACACTTCAAAGAGGGTGATAAGGTTGTACTTGATGATGTACCTGCCATGATTGTTAAAATAGGTTGGAGTCAGAGTGTTTTTGGTGTGTATGGAAAGGATGGATATACATGGAGATTTATACCAAACAAAAGAATAGATTTCGTTAAGTTAGAAAAGATAGTAGATGCTGACCTTCATCCTGATTCAAAGGAAGAACGTGCACAGAAACTATTAGATTTAATGAATAGTAAGAAATAATACTATATTTCTTAAAAAAATCATTATAAATTAGGATAATTAAAATATTTTTCGTATATTTATAGATCAAATACATAAGTTATGTCTATAAGTCCATTTTCCATATTAGATACACGAACTAAAGAATGGAAAGAAAGAAAAAATTGGTGGATTGTAAATCATAAAATTCAATCAGAACTCGGTAGAGAAGATACTCAATCTAAAACAATATTTTGGAATAGTGAATCGAATGTATCTGTATTCGATCCAACCCTGTGTGAAGTAATGTATGATTGGTTTGTACCGAAAAAAGGATTAGTATTAGACCCATTTGCTGGTGGTTCTGTTAGAGGAATCGTTGCTGAAGAACTTGGGTACAAATATACGGGTGTTGATATATCAAAAACTCAAATAGAAGCAAACAAATTACAATCTAAAAAACCAAATTGGATAATTGGTGATTCATGTAACGTACTTCCTACCTTAACTGATGAATATGATTTCATATTCACGTGTCCACCTTATCATGATTTAGAAATATATTCAAATAACCCAAAAGATATATCAAATATGTCTTATAATCAATTCCTATCCTCTTTAAATTCTATATTAACACATTCGGTATCTAAATTAAAAAACAATCGTTTTGTTGGTATAGTAGTTTCAGAGATACGAGAACCCTCAACTACTGGTAATTATAAAATTGGTAAATATAAAGGATTTATTCCATCAGTAATAGAAATGTGTGAAAAAATGGGATTATCATTTTATAATGATATGATTTTATATAATTCACAAGGACAAGCATCACGAGTAGCAAAAACTTATTTTGATAGAAATAAGAAGATAGCATCTGTACATCAAAATGTATTAATTTTTGTAAAAGGAAATCCAGATATAGCAACTGAGGAAATAACTGGTGGCGCACCAATCTGTACCATAAATAATAAAGAATATCTATCATTCAGACATGCAGCAATTGATATCAACCCAAATGAATTAGTTGCATTCGAAGTGGAACGAAGATGTAAGAGTAGGAAATCATCATATAAAGATTGGCAAATTATTGGTAATGAAACTAAACCTAATATTAAATACAATATAGATGGCATACCATTTGAATCACCCAAACAAATAGTAGATGTAGTAGGTAATGGTATAACAGAACAAGAAGTTCGCAATAAAATTAATTCAAAAAACCCACAATACAGACACTGGAAACGAGATAATGAGTGGAATATCACTTATAATGATATGCATATCAAGTGGAGAGATAAAATTAGAATAGATATACCAACAATTCATTGTGAAAGAAAGGATTTCCTAACAATATCCCAAGCAGCACAGTATTTCAACCTATCTGCAGAACGTATAAGACAAAAATTACAAGATCCATTCAATTTAGAATATAATTATTTGTACAAATAATACTTATATAGAGAAACCTTTATATTTATATAGTATAAAGATTATGGATTATTATGAAATTAGAAACATTAAAATTAGAAATTAAAAAAATTATTCAAGAAAGAAGTATCAATGCAATTGCAAAGTTACAACAAAAAAACATTGAAAATATTTCAAAGGCTCTTGAATTCTATAAAAAAAACAAACATACTGATAAAAAAGAAGCTTTCATTAAAGTTCTTAAGAAATTAGGTGTTGAAAAATCTAACTTAGCAGGTGAATTGGATTTACAAGTATCAGCTAAGTACAGAGATGCTGAATATAAAGGTGAATCAGTAAACGAAGGTAAGAAAAGATACTACCAACAAAATAAAGTTGGTTCAGCAAAATATACAATCTCTTACCACGATGGAAAACAAAAACACAAAGATGGTAGTGATTTCTTTGGCATCCAAACTTTCAAAAACAAAAAAGATTTAGCAAAATTTGTAAATACTTTACATAAAGGTGGATATGTTTATGGATTTAACGAATCAGTAAAAGAAGAAGTACCACAAGAATTTAAAAATAAATAAATTATTATGAAAAACTCCCCAAATAAAATAACAGCAATACTTTTCATACTTATGTTAATTGTATTAATTTTTGCAAGTAGCTGTTCAAAAGATGAAGAAGAGGTATTAGTACCTTTATTTGAAATTAGTTTAGATGGAGATTCATTTGATCCATATGAAAGATATTCAGTTGTTAGTACATTTGGAGGAACTAAATATATTGATAATGTTGTAAAGAAAATATTTATTCTTTATGTTCAAGTAGATGATGGTGACCCAAGATTAGATAGACAACACTTCGCTATGTACGTACTAGATACAGATGCAAACGATGATGGTGAATTATTAGATGTAGGAACATATACTTGGGAGAACCCAGACAATAAATATGCTGGAGTAGAGATACCAGGACCAGATGATTATGTAATATGGAATAAAGTTGAAGTATTAGATGCAGGTCAATTAGGAGGACCACATTCGGGACTAATTTGTTTAACAGTAGAAGGAGAATTTTTTAATCCTTATGTTAACGCACCAATGACGGTAAGTATTAGATTAGAAAACTTTCCAATAGGACAAGATATTGATGCTACTCCATATGGATTCTTATTAGATTAATGAAAAAAATAAAAGAGTTGATAATTAAAATAGATAATTGGATGTTAAATATTGGATATAATATGTACCCACATTTAACTAAACATATGAACAAAAAAAATGATTAAATTAAAAGATTTATTATACGAAGGTAAAGAAACTCTCATAGCTACTGGTAAAGATAAGCAAGGTAAGAAAATTGAGATGTTCAGAACTGTTCGTTGGGGTGGTCTGATCACACATATATTAAAAAAGAATGGTAAAGAATATGACCAATATCCACCAAATCTTAAAAATCAAGTTGCAAAACAAAGATTTAAACAAGATTTTAAAAATACAAAGATTGTAGAAATTAAAAAATTGGAGAAAAACATATTAGAAGCAAGTAATGTTTGGAAGAGGTTTGATAAACTTCAGAGTTTATATGGTAATACTATGGATATTGAAACTGATATGAAAGATATTGCTAGGGATTTGAAACTTGCACATAGAGAGATGGAACAGGAAGCTGAACCAGAAGGAGGACCTACTGCAGATAGATACGCTGACCAAATCCATAAATTAGAAAAAGAATATAATAAACAAAAGAAATTATTAAAGAAATATTTTAGAGAAATTGAAAAAGTAGAAAGGTTCTAAAAATGATAAAACTTAAAGACATATTAAATGAATCTAAATTTGGTGGATATAATGTAGAACTCGGTAGAATTTATACTGATAAAGATTTACCACCATTTAAGACTCCAACACAAGTAACAGAAGAAAAAGAGGACACCCATGAAGTCGGAATGGGATTATCTTCCATGAAAACTTCAGTACGTTCTGCAAAAATAATATACGATGAAATTAAAAAACGAAATTTAAAAGAACTCGAAGGATGGGTACAAGAAAAACTTTCCCTATCAGCTGATTATCTTAAGACAGTTGCAGAATATCTCCAAGATTTGGATGAATACAAAAAAGAAGTTTAATAATAATACAAATGGATCACTCACACATAATGGAACTATTAGGAGCATTTCTCACAGGAGTTGTCGGCCCTATCTTATATCTAATGATTAATAAGATAATGATAAATCGAGCTGAGAAGAAACGAGATAAAGTAAAAGAATCAATTATTGATATTACAACTATCAATAATGAGATAGAACAAATTAGAGAAGAATTTAAAGGAGCGAGAGTATGGATTTCCCAGTTCCATAACGGTGGTAATTTCTACCCAACTGGTAAATCAATACAAAAATTTTCAATATTTTATGAAGTAACTAAGGCTGGTGTATCTTCTGTTGCACATACCTTTAATAGCATACCTTGTTCATTGTATCCAAAAACATTTGAACACTTGATGACAGGAGAAGGAATATTCATCAATGATTATAAAGACCCAAAAGTTGCAACATATGGTTTAAAACCAGCAATTGAATCAACCGGAACTAAATCAACATATATTATTCCACTATTTACTTTAGATGAAAAATTCCTTGGAAGTATTGGATTAGATTATGTCTCTAAGAAAAAGAGATTAACTAAAGATGAATGGGAACACTTCCAAATCAAAGCAGGTAGAATTGCAGGATTTTTATCTTCATATTTAAATGATATTTCAATAACAGATTGTAAATAAATCACTTTTAATTAGGTTTTCTCATTTATTTTTCGTATATTTACTATGTAAATAATTAATACATGAAGCTAAATACTGTGCAAAAAATCTGTGATGAAGTTTATCCAAAGATTGAAAAGCATTATGGTTTTTCAAAATTCATACCAGAATGTACTCCTTATGTGGAAACTCATTATAATATTTATGCTAGATATAGTGATGAGGAAGAAGCAGAGGGTGAACAAGATGATTGCCACGCTGAGTTCGATAGAACTGATAATAGTATTGTAATCTACTATCCTAATATGACGAGTAGAGAACATATCATCCAAGCCCTAATTCATGAGTACCAACATTACCTACAATCACCATCTTGGTTTAAAAGATACTATGATATGGGATATGATTATAGTAACCATCCATATGAACTTGCTGCTTCTGCAGAAGAAAAGAATTGGGTTCTTTTTAAATAACATATTTATATACTAATAGGAGAACATAATAACAAACTTAAACTAATGATATCACTAATTAAAATATTAAACGAAGGTTCTTTCACTCCAGGTACTAAAATACACTACAAAAAAGGAATGAGTGATGATGAAATATTAGATTTAGCAAGTAAATTAGGTAACTTTCCTCATACTAAATTAAAAGGAGCTCCTGAACAACAAAAACATTTTAGAGATTTGGGATTAATGTTGGGGTATCCATTAAATCCAACTGATTTGATGGTTTATACTAAGGGTAAGGGATATTTGGATAAGAAGAAAATGAAAATGAATGCAAAACAGGCTCCTTTATGGAAAATGTACAAAGATAAGAAATTGGATATGAAAGAGTATGGTGAAATTCAAAAGAAACTTCTTTATAGATACTTAGCAGTTGCAAAGTCTTTTGTGAGTAGTTTAACTTGGAGAAGAGTAAGATAAATATGATAAAGTTAAAAGATATGATAAGTAGAAGTTTATTTACAGAATCAAAGAAACTCAGAGTCTGGGACTTTGACGATACTTTAGTAAAAACTACATCAGTTATTTATGTTACTAATGGTGATAAGAAAAAGAAACTTACTCCAGGTCAATATGCAGTTTATAATGAAAAACCTGGTGATGAATTTGATTTCTCAGATTTCTCTAAAGTACAGAATCCAAACGAAATAAAAAAAATAACCAATGTACTTCGTAGAGTAGTACAAAGTAGTGGAGGTAGTGGTGTACATATACTAACCGCTAGAGCTTCATTTAAACCCATCAGACAATACCTAAAGGATATTGGTATTAATATGAGTAAGATATATGTAACCGCATTAGCATCTAACAATCCAAAAGATAAAGCTGATTGGATTGAAGATAAGATTGATAATGAAGGTTACGATGATGTATATTTTGCTGATGATTCTTCTAAGAACGTAGATGCCACTAAGAAGATGTTAAGAAGGAAAGATGTTAAGTGGAGAGTTCAACTTATTCGTCATTGATAAAACATTAAAAAACCTATATTTATAATTATGAGGAACTATATAATCATATTACTTGCATTTTTACTTACATCATGTGCATCATTTCAATTAACAACTTATAATCATGATCCATTATACGGACCTGATGAAGTAGTACTAAATGTTCCTAGTGATGTAAAAATAGATACATTATCTTATTCTCAATTAAAATGGAAGTTAAGAACTGATTTCAATTTCAGGTGGGATTTCGCACAATATGCTATGGACCAACCTTATAGTTGGTATATGTCTAATTATAGCTTTAATCCATTCAATTCATTTGATATGTACTGGAATAGGCATAGTTTTTGGAACGAATGGGCATTTAATTACCCCTGGTTTAATTATGGATGGAATAATTTTTACGGTGGGTATAATAGTTTTTATAATCCTTACAGACCTTGGTGGTATAGGTCGTATAACCCATGGAATAATTGGTATAATGGACCATTTAACAACCCAGGATATAATGTAGCTTGGAATAGTAGTAGAGAAAATAGTAATATTGCTTATATAAACGGACCAAGAGGTAGTAGAGGCATACCAAATAATAATATAGAAGATAATATTATTACAAGATATAATAAAGGAAGAAAAGGAGATATAGATAACAGTAATGAAAATAGTAACTTAACTGTGCTTATTGAAAATTTAAGAGGCAAATACAATAGTGTTAGAGTTTATAATAATGTTGATGAAGTACCTGTAAATATTAATAACAATAATGGAAAACCTATAATTTTCAATAGAAGTAATTCAGTAAATTCAAATATTAGAGGATCATGGAGACCATCTAATAATAACAACAATAACAACAATAACAACAATAATAACGTTAAAGTTTATCAAAGACCATCTAATAATGGTTCATCCAATAATAGAGGATCACTAAATATAAACAGAGGTGGTAGTTCATCAAGTGGTGGATCTTCATCAACTTCTGTTAAAAGCTCCGGTAATAATAGTTCGGGTGGTAGGGTTAAAAACTAATAATTTTTAACTAATTTCCAAAAAATATACAAATAGTAGTACGTTTCCCCATGTTAAAAAAAATTAATTAATATTTATACATGGATATGATAATACAATCATATATAAAATAATAATACACAATGTGTATTTAGATGGAGTACATTCTATGAAAAAAATAATAATTTTACTTGTATTTTTGTTTTCAATAACAAGTGTACAAGCACAATTCTTTAAAGATATCTACAAAGACTTCTTAAAGTACGGAACAGTTTATGCAGCTGGAGATATCTCAAATGCATATGAAAACGCAAGAAAAGATTATTTTGTAGAGAGGCCAGAATCAGGTAACTTATACGCCATACCCAACGTAATCGATGTAACAGAATACTATCCATATGACTATAGAATAGGATTTGGTATAAAAAAATTAGCTAGATTTGATTATGAAGTAAAACCAGGCAACTTTTGGACTGGTAATGCTGAACTAGAAAAACAAACAGCTTTATCAGCACCAACATCAGCAGTAAAAGGATTTGAATACTTATTACATTGGGAAAAGGAAAGATTAAGAGGAGAAATATTTACTAATAGTAGATATTTTTTAAGACACACAGGTAAATACCACATTGCTAAAATAGAACATAGAGAAAATGGTAACGTAGGTTTCAAATATTCTTCTGCAGAAGCAAGAGGAAGATTACCAATCGGTAAGAAGTTTTCAATCTCAGCCGGAGCAATTTATAGAACACATGAAACAGCTTATGGATATAATCCAATTTCAATATGGTTAAATGAAACTAATGAGAATGGATACCCATCAAATCCTTGGTACACATTAGGATTCGAATATGGATATACAGACCATTATACAACTTACACAGATCAAGCTACAGGAAATGAAATTAATGATTGGATTTGGAAAGATGAAAATGGAGTTATTGTTGCATATTCTGATATTGACTTTAGAAATGGAGTATTTGGAGACTTAATGAATCAATATAATAATGAACAATGGGATTTATTAGAACCATTTGGTGTTATATCACCAATAATAGGAGCAGACTTCTATCACTACAAAAATAACTTCTGGTTACACGCATTTGGAAATTACTTACCAGGTTATCACAAATATGTAAAAGGAGACAAAGATTTTTCTTATCTTAATAGAAATAATTGGGGAGAAGGTGGCCTACTAGCTGATTCAGAACCAAATCAATGGAGTGATTATCAATTTGGTATTAACTTTGGTTGGAAAATAGGTAAGAATTTAGGAATATTTGCAGAAGGTGAATATACAAGAATGTGGGATACTAAAATATATCAATCAACATTTGGTTTAAATTATACCTTTAAATAAGATAAAAACAGTAAGGATATGGCAAAGATATTAGGTGGAGCAACCAAAATGGGAGTTGACGTAGATGGAGATGGGAAACCAGATTTTTCTCTGGATTTAAAAACAATTGGAATGATTGTTGTATTCATATCAACAATTATAGGAATGTGGTTCACATTAAAATCAGATATACAAGAAGCTAAAGAATTACCCAAACCTTCCATAGAGAGAGTTGAGTATGATTTAAAGGATGAACTAATACGTCAGACAATAATGGATACACAAGATGATGTTGATATGATACTTGAACAGCTAGAAAAAATAGATGATAGGTTATATGAGTTACAGAAAGATAGATAATATGAAAAAATTGTTTCAAATAGGAGTGCTCTTACTTATGAGTTTCACTTCTTTCGGTCAAGAATTTATTTCAGATGATAACTTCGAAGATAAAATAAATGAAAAACATTCTTTTGGTGATGATGACCAAAATATAGTTGTAGTAGAATTTTGGGCTGATTTTAATAAAGCAAATGCATTCCAAGATTGGGAAAAGATTAAAGGAGTAAAATATTTTAGAATAGATGTTGCTACTGCTCCTATAATGAAAAAGAAATTTAGAATCAGAATGGCACCTACTCTTATAATATTTAATAAGGGAAGTAAAGAAGAAACATTTAAAGCTTCATTAGATTTATTATGTCCAGTAGATTTAAAAGAACTACAAGAATCTATTGATGATGTATTGATAGGAGATAAATTTTAACAAAGTTTATTAAATAGTTATATTTATACTAAAGGAATAATACTATGCCAGCTTCAAGCAAAGCACAACAAAAATTCATGGGTATCGTTCACTCTTTACAAAAGGGTGATATAAAACCATCTGATGTATCCAAATCAGTTAAAGATGCAGCTAAATCAATGAGTAAAAAAGACGCTAAAGATTTTGCATCAACTCCACATAAAGGCTTACCAAAAAAAGTAAAATTAGAAATAGTTAAAAGACTTAAAGAATATGCTAACAAAATGGGATTAGACCATCTTGGTGGTGATTCTATACCATCTAATAAAAAAAGAGGTGGTTTAAGAGATTTTGATGGATATGATAACGTAGATTACAATAAAGATATGCCAATGGACGAAGCATATATTGTATTACACTCACCAAAAAAAGGTCAAAAGCCAGTAGCAACTGCTGCATATCGTGATAAGAAAGATGCTCAAAAGTGGGAAAAAGACTTGAAAAAGAAAAAGGGTGGTATCACCATGATAGTTCAAAAGAAAGTGAAAGGTGTTGATGAATCAGTAAACGAAGCTGGTATGATTCCAAAATTATATAGTGCTTTTGTGGGATTAAAATTTAAAGTAAAGGGTCTTGAGGAAGATCAATTAAAAATGCTAAAACAATTTAAATCCGAGAAAGATACTAATAAAAAGAAGGCTCTTTTGGATAAAATGAAAAAAGCAACGGTAGTTTTGAAAAAACAAAGAGGATATCTATCTAACTTGGAAGCGGACTGGCTTAATAAATTAGATACCGTTATAAAAGAACTCGCGGTAACTGAAGGTGGTTTACCACAAAATTGGATGGCTGGTAGAGTATCTGATTATCATACTAAACTTCGTGGTAAGAAACGAAAATATGATGATACCAACTTCGCTAAAACAAATACAGGACAACCTGATATTCCAGAAGAAGAAAAGGATGATGAAATTGTAAATGAAACAAAACCATTATTAAAAAAAGTAAAATTAGAAATAGTTAAAAGACTTAAAGAATATGCATCACGATTAAGTAACGCATACATATTAGATGATGAATCTGTATTAGATGGAACTCCTGAAGAAAAGGATGCAATCAACAGAGAAAGTGCTCAGAATAAAACTAAGAAGAACTATAAGGATTGGAAAAATACCAACGAATCGGTATCAACTGATGCATACACCATATCAAGAATAATGGGTACTGCTCAACAATCTACTCAAAATTTTATTGATGATAATAAAATTGATGTAAAAAAATTAAAATCGTATATCAAAAAGTTATCACCTGTAAAAATGATTATATTTAAAGATATCGTACATGGAAGTACTGATAAACGATTGCGTAACATTAAAAAAGGATTTATTAAACAAGTAAAAGAATCGGTAATTGATGAAACTGCTAAAAGAGATTACAAAGATGAGTACAAAAAATTTCAATCATCAACCAAATCAAAGAAATACAGAGCAGAACTAAATAAGTACAATAGAGATAAGGGTACTTACGGTAACGGAGATAATAAAGATGCTTCCCACAAAGGAGGTAAGATAGTTGGATTTGAAAAAGAATCCGTAAATAGATCTCGTAAGGAGAAAAGTAGATTAAAGAAATAGGAATTAAAAATGTTAGAATATACAAGAGAACAAATTCAAGATACACTTGTAGACAAGGGTTATAAATACTTCACAGGTGGAAAATACGATGTTAATATTGTAGGAATAAGAAACTCATTAACTCATAATGATGTTACCAATAAATTTGATGATACCATGACATTTTCGTATAAAAACGAAAATAATGAATGGCAATATCACCAATACAAATGCACAACAGATCCAGGAAAGTATTGGGCAGAACATATAATGAACAAAGATGGTGTAGCAATACTAAAACCTGGTCAATATAGAGGTTCACATAAAATAGGATTACATCAAGGTAAATATGAAGCTCTTTGTCAAAGGAAACCTCTAAAGGTTTATCGTGATGATAATAGAGATGAACACTATGATGTAGATGAAAGTACAGTACAAGAAGGTATATTCGGTATTAATATACATAAAGCAGGTGGTAGAGTAGACGGTTCTACTCAAATAGATAAATGGTCTGCTGGATGCCAAGTATTTGCAAAGGAATCTGATTTTCAATTCTTCATGGAGATTTGTAATAAAGCTAAAGAAATATGGGGTAATTCATTCACATATACTTTAGTAGATTCAAACGATATTTGTAAAATATAATATATATACATAAGAAGTTATAATAAAGGTTACTGTAATTTTAAAAGGAGGTAATACAAAATGGCATTTAAAGATTTGTTTAACGACAAGAATGATATAAACGAAAAATCAATAATAGGTTTCGCATCATTTACAATAATGGTATTATTCGCATTTGCTGATTTAATATCAGGAGCTTTTGGAACACAATTAGTTATTAATGAAATTATATATAATTCATTTGTAATTGTTACCCTTGGGTCTTTTGGTATAGCTGAAGCTGGTAAGGCGTTTGGTAAAAGTAAAGAAGAATAATTAATAGATAATTAATGAATAGATTTAAAACGATTTCACCTATTGATATAAGTGAATTCTATGTTACAGAAGAAGAAAAAAATACATTTCATCCTGATGATTGGAATATGCCATTACCATGGATATCCACATTCATATTTACACACATAACTGGACAG
>Ga0209709_10002787_pt1 | contig 14890 bp, 12 predicted proteins | sample ArcticOcean_MG_C_2_FD_187435 | JGI IMG/M metagenome (GOLD analysis project Ga0209709, IMG submission 187435) | Marine microbial communities from western Arctic Ocean - ArcticOcean_MG_CB4_136 (SPAdes) (version 2) | ecosystem: Environmental > Aquatic > Marine > Oceanic | place: Arctic Ocean... | reverse complement strand
CATTAAATGTGCTGTGCTGAGTATTATAACCCGCCAGACCACCGTCCACTCCATAGCCGCCTCCGCCTCCGCCTCCACTAGCAGCTTCGTTTTCGTCGACAATAACTCCTCCACGAGCCCGGGTCGTTAGTTCTCCTCCTGTTAATATAATGTCCACATCGGTGGATATACCGCTACCATCCAACCCAACAAACTCACTATTATAACTACCATCCGCAACTGTTTTAAACGAATTATAATCTTCACCCGCATATGTTGGTCCGCCACTGCCACCACCCGCAATAGCAATAATGTTTGCGGAATTGTCAATTATATTCACAGTGTTTGTATCACCGGGATTAGGAAAACTATAATGTTTAACGAAAAAAGTCCCGCCGCCTCCCGACGAAGCATACGGTCGTTCTGACGAGGATGATTGTTCGCTGGTATATCCGACCAATGGGTTCGGGATATAAGCGTTGCCTAATTTGCCTTTTTGTCCAATTAATAACATATATCTATCGCCCTTTACAAAGTTATAACTAAAATCCATTACCAATCCGCTCCCTACACTTCCCGTGCCACCACTACGTCCACCGCCCGCGCCGGCGACAGTTACATCATATAATCCAGTGGCGGGAACCGTCCATAATTGTATACCAGACGTGTCCATATTAAAAAATAGGTTATTATTCCACCATTTAGTTAGCGAATATTCATCTTTGTGCGCAATATAAGCTTGATTAGGTTCTAGACTATTGGCATACCGATTATCATACCAGTCGTGACACCTGCTAAGCGACGGCCCTTCGCGACCCGAAGCGTCACAATTTGTAAACGTAAATTCGGTGAATTTATATAAAAATGGATGAAATATCAAATTTTTAGATATATCCGAATAGCTGCCGTCCGACAACGTCCCTCCATCTTGCGGCCATATTACCAGCGACAAATCATTCGTTAACGGGTCTTGTTTTCCGGGCGTAGTTATAATTAACTGATTCGTATCTATTCTTACATCGTATTTATTGTCTACTATTGGTATATAGCTAAAATAGCTAAAATCAACGGTAAATCCTTCAGGGTCCAACGCCGACAAGTCTATTTTATATTGTAAAGGTTTTAGGTCGGTGGCGAGCGACGTAGAAGTATCCCATATATAATAAATGAATGATTTTGAGATGTCGGGATTATTCTCAATGGTTGTGCGCGATGCCGATATATCATCGAAATCGTAATTAAAACTATAATCGCTATAAAAACTGGCATCCCACGTTCCAATTTCATCGTATTTTATGCTTATATTTTGAATTCTTTCCCATTCGGGCGGTTTATTTTGAATAACGTCTACAACACGCAACAGTATATTTCGCGAAGCGTCCTTTGAATATCTAACATCCTCATAGCCACTCGGTATAGTCGCCTCCCCATAGCCGTCCTGTTTGGCCGCGCTAAAATCAAAGCTGGCATCGCCATTAGCATTGTATTGATAATAATTATGAGCGACTATATTCACCGATATGTCATTAAATTCCGTGTGAACTATACTCATTCGCTGAATGTAATCAGTTTTTTCGGCATCTCCAATGTTACTAATATCCTCAATATTGCTAGTTAATATTATACGATTTCCTGATAATTCTATCGTTTTAATATTATAGTTGTCCCCATTTTCGCTAACCGGGTTAAATTCGATATTATACGATAAATCTAAATCTGTTTCTGGGAATACGGCCGACAAATCGAACTCGTAGTTCAATGTCTGTTTGTTGATTCCGAAAAAGGCATTCAAACTAATATCGAAGGCATACGTAGATGCGTCCCTCGTATCTGCGGTACTTATTGGATTGTTTGAAGACGAATCGTTCCACGACTGGTCTATATAATCCCGCGCATGGCTATTTATACATATGTCATAGGTTTCTACCCGTATTTCATTCCACGAAGGCTCGCGCGGTTTAACTGTTCCATCAACGTTTAGATATATTGATTTAATAACAAAATTAACATTATCGTGTGCAGCTACATTAAAAGATAAATCTGGTGGTGTGGTATTAGAAGTAATATTGTATGGTGTCATTATCCGCACGCGCGTTCTAGAGGTATCGTCTATTTCTTGCAAAGAATATCTTTCCAACTCAATAGATGAAAAATCTATACCTCCATCATTGCCTGTGCCATCGTGAATAGACGCAACTAAATAGGATACGTCAAATCCTTCTGGATCGTTAGCAGATAAATCAAAATAATAGATGCGATTAAAACTATCATCGTTTCTAACTCCATTCTTTATACCAGTTATACTGCTCATACTAATATCGAACGTGTATGACAGGTCGTTGGTAGTATTGGCATCTACTTCGCTCCATATTTCGTTGGAGTTATCTTTGTATAAACCATAACAAATATCGTTGTTAATATACTGAATCTTATTTCTAATTTTAACCGAATTCCACGAGACATCCTGATTTAACGTGGATACCTTCACGACATTTGAACCCTCTTTCCGGACATATAATGTTATTGGAGGGTTATCGGGGCGTACATAAGAAATGTCACCTTCACTGAAATCACGCAAGCTTGAATCAGTGAGTTTTTTATTTTCAGGAATTAATATAAACATACCACCGACCTTCTTGTTAGAATGATTCATAATTTCTGAAAAACTGATAACAGGGGATGCTCCATAGATATAAGGCATTTTACCATATATTCCTCCAGTTATTTTTACATCACCATCGAATATGATGGTATTTTGTTCGGTGTGACTAATTTTATCAGTTTTTAATGTACCGATTTTTAATCCATTATTAAATACTAAATCTCCTTCGATATCTATATGGCTACTATCTAGGGCCCCGATATATCCTCCAATGTTCATAATGCTACCGATTGTTAAGTTTCCATTAATACTAACATCTTTAAATGTGATTTTGTTTGTGTTTAACGAATATATTTTATCCAATGATAAATCTGTTATGAATAAATCCGCATTGAATGATAAATCCGAATTTATTACTATTTTATCGGATGATGAGATATCATTCACTATCAATTTGTCCGCTTTGGCATTTCCTATTAATGAAATATCATTCACAATTATACATTTGTTTACAGATATATCATTCTCAATAGTTAAGAAATCATTAACTGTTGATTCAATGCTATCGCATATTAGCCTATTGATGTTTAATTTTTTATTAATACTCACACTCGAATGTATGTTGGTATAATTATCGATAAAACTAGCATCGATAAAACTAGCATCGATATTGTTTACATATACATACTTAGTAAATGAAACATCACTTGCGAAAATTATTTCATCATTGGCTATCGCACGTATATTGCCGAGAGATATGTCGGATATTTTTACAGTGTTAGATGATATATCCGTTCCGTGTAAGTTAAATATACCACCGGTTCTTCTAGTTACAATATTATTATTAAATTCAATATAGCTGATGTCATCTTGAGATGACTTCATGTCTATCGTATTACATTTCAATATAGCTGTTTTAATTGTTTCAGATGTATTTAGTGATTTGACGTTGTCTACAATTACATCATCTACTAAATCCATAGAAATATCGTTGGAACTGAAATCCAGTAAATCTTTTGAGAATACTCCACGGTTTAATACTAATTTATTGGTAAATATTTTAGTTGCATTTATTATTGGTTTCTTTGTGTTACCTTTTTTCCATGAGTCGGACATATATATATAAATAATATTCAAAAGTATTGTATAAAACTAATACATTACTAACTACATATCTAGTATTTAAAATAATAATTATTGTGTTTCATTCATATAAGTATGTATTTTAAATATTATATGACACTAAATTCATTATAATAATATAATAATTAAGGGTCTTGTAATGGCGAACTAGTGTTATTATCGCGTGAGGCGTTGGATATTAACTTGCGAATAGTTTCGGGCATCTGTTCAGACAATCTATCAACCGGAACGGTTTTATTAGAAACAGACGACGGGACTTTGGTAATGCTATCGGATGATGAGGGATAAGGTGTGTATCTCATTGTTTTGGACGGGCTTACCTTCCGAATATTTCGTCTGGTATTTCGTGTCTTTCTTTTCCTGCGTTTATTGCGCGTTCTGGAGGTTATCTTCGGTCTTTTCTTTTTGCGTTTGGTCTGCTTACACCTGCTCGAAGGAACGGATGATATCATATCGTTTATTTTTAGAGACTCTTGAAGTTTTTTAGGGTATCTGGTGCGGGGTTGTGGTCCAAAATCTTTACTAAGACGTTTATCCAAAGAGTTCGAATTGGCAGGACGAGCGATCATATCCATAATATCACCGGCAGTTAACTGAGTGATATATATTTTTTTGTTTTCACCATCATCGTTCATAGCAAATATGTCTAATTTATCTCCGTCATACTTAGCGACTACACTATTAGATTTAGATTCGCTGAATAAAGTCATAATATAAATATTATATATTTTTTATTTATAATGTTGGATAAAAAAAATATTCCAGTGTATGAATATTCAAAAGGTTCTATTAAGAAAACAACGACATTCCGGAAGTATATTGACGATTATTACGATAAAGGTCTGAAGAAAACAGACAAATCCTTTTTAGATAATTATTTTGGTAATGTATATGAAGGCGACAAAAGAAAATAAACACGGTAAAATAGAAAAAAATAAAAGGGTTATGGATGGTGAATGTATATTCCCATACAAATACAAGTGGACGAATCATGACGCGTGTTACAAGACGGAGCGTGGAGAAATATGTGCTACGTCCATTAATCCCAAAACCAGGACGTTGGTTACATATGGCTATTGTGATGATGGTTATACTAAACCACACCATAAAACAATAAAGCATAAAAGAAAATTGAAAAGAAAACTAAAATTTGATGATGATATAAAGAAATCACCGCCTTCTAAAAGAATGAAACGATACAACGAAGAGTTCATTAACGTTCTTAATGAGTTGGAGGATATTATGTTAAAAAAAGGCGAACCGTTCAGAGCCAAAGCATACCGCAGCGCGAGCGAATCGATTATAAACTACGAGAAAGATATACATAGCGCTGGTGATTTGACGGGTACACCCAAAATAGGCCCCACGGTTATTAGTAAACTTAACGAGTATGTCGAAACTGGCAAGATAAAGCTCTTGGAAGAAGAGCGCAACAATCCAGCAAATCAGCTCGCAAAGGTATATGGCATTGGACCAAAGAAGGCTCGCGAGTTCGTCGAGAAAGGCGTGACCACTGTCGAGGGACTGCGTTCTCGTGACGACCTGACGACGGCGATGAAGATTGGGTTGCGGTATTTCGATGATATCGAAAAGCGAATTCCTCGTTCCGAAATCGATGTATATAAGACAGAGATGGATAAAATATTCGCAGAGGTAGCGCCATCCGAGTCATCCTTTAGCATTGTGGGGTCCTACCGAAGACAAGCGAAAACGTCGGGCGATATTGATATTATCGTCTCTAATGTTGCGAACGACCGCGCGGCATTTGAGGACTTTATCGATGGGCTCATTGCGAAGAAAATAATAATCGAGGTGCTCAGTCGCGGAAAGACCAAGAGTCTCACTGTTACGAAGCTGCCCAACAAACCGGCGCGGCGCGTGGACTTTCTCTACGCGCCACCAGACGAATACCCGTTTGCCATATTATACTTCACAGGGAGCAAGAACTTCAATACGGCGCAACGCCATCGCGCTCTTAAGTTGGGCTACAGCTTGAACGAGCATGGATTGTATCACATGGCGAGTGGCAAGAAAACTACAAAGGTGGATCACACGTTTCAGAGCGAGGACGATATCTTCAAATATATGGGGATGGAATATGTAGAGCCCGACAAACGCATCGATAGCCGGTCCATTACAATGCGGAAGTCTACAACAAATGTAGTGCTACCCAAAAAGAAACTTAAATTAGATAATAAAATAAATAATAAAATAAATAATAAAATAAATAAAACTATAAAAAATAAACGCGTCAATAACATTGAGATATTCAGAACAGAGGGTATCGGCGCACTGAAAGTCATGTCCGAGGAGGAGCTCGGTGATATGATACGCAAGGCAAACAACGCGTATTACTGCGACACAAAACCTATAATGAGCGATAATGAATATGATATTCTACAAGAGACGACGCTTTCCTTATTTCCGAATAACGAAGCTGCGCTAGAGGGGCACACCAAATGCGCGATTGATAAGCTGAAGGTAACACTTCCGTATGAGATGTGGTCGATGGACAAAATTAAACCGGATACGAAAGCACTGGAGACATGGAAACAAAAATATGACGGCCCATACGTGCTATCGTGTAAATTGGACGGAGTGAGTGGTCTCTATTCAACTGAAGGTGTGGCACCGAAGCTTTACACGCGCGGAAATGGTAAAATAGGGCAGGACGTCTCCCACCTTATTCCGTATATGAAACTCCCCGAGGAAAAGGGGCTCGTGATACGCGGCGAATTCATAATTGACAAATCGGTATTCGCAGAGAAATACAAGGCGAACTTTGCGAACCCTCGCAACTTTGTTGCCGGAGCCGTAAATCAGAAGAAAATAGACGGTGAAAAATTCGCCGACATTGATTTCGTGGTCTACGAGGTGATTAAGCCGATATTGAGCCCTTCTAAACAAATGGCGCATCTTGGTGAAAGCGTAATAATGGTGGAAAATGAGACACACGACGACGTGACAAATACGGTGCTCTCTGATCTCCTGGTCAAGTGGCGCAAAGAGTACCGCTACGAGATTGACGGCGTCATCTGTATCGACGATAAGGTATACGACCGCGAGACTGGCAACCCCGACCACGCGTTCGCGTTCAAGATGGTGCTCTCCGACCAGAAGGCCGAGGCCAAGGTTCTGGATGTCCTGTGGACTCCGAGCAAAGATGGCTACTTGAAACCGCGCGTCCAGATTGACCCGATTGTGCTCGGTGGCGTCACTATTTCATACGCCACCGGTTTCAACGGAAAATTCATAAAAGACAATAGCATAGGTGTTGGTGCGTTGATTACTTTGATTCGGTCTGGCGATGTCATACCTCATATTACGGATGTGATTCAGCCTGCCGCGTCACCGAAAATGCCTACACAGCCCTATGTGTGGAACGAAACGAATGTGGATATAATGTTGGAAAACAAGGATGACGACGACGTCGTAAGAATCAAAACAATTACAGGATTCTTCCGCGTTCTCGGTGTAGAGGGATTGAGTGGTGGAAACGCGAAGCGCATCATAGATGCGGGATTTGATACGATTCCGAAAATCATCAAAATGACCCAAGAAGACTTCCTCTCCATAGACGGGTTCAAAGACAAACTCTCCACCAAAATCAAAGGCGGAATCGAGGCGGGACTCAAACGGGCAACGTTGGCCGAATTGATGCAGGCGACCAATATATTCGGTCGCGGGTTCGCCGTGAAACGATTTCAGCTTATATTGGAGGAGGAGCCAACAATAATAACGGGGAAATTTTCGGACGAGGAAAAAATAGACCGCGTAAAACTGATTAACGGAATGGCTGATAAATCATCCAAGAAATTCGTTCAGTTCCTGCCTGCGTTCCACGAATGGTTGCGCGAGGCCGACATGGAATATAAAGTGGATGAGATGAGTGTCGGGGTGAAGGATGCGTCGCACCCGCTTTACGGTAAAAAATATGTAATAACTGGATTCAGAGACTCGGTCTTATCAGATAAATTAAAAAAATACGGGGCGAAGGAGTCTTCGGTCGTTACTAAGAAAACCGATTATGTAATCGTAAAGGAGAAGGGTTTTACAAATACGAAGGTGGAAAAGGCGACTGAAATGGGCGTCACTGTTGTGACACCACTCGAGATGTTGTCTGTGTCCAATTGACTAATTTACAAATACATATAAATATATAAGAATATATATAACAAATGATGAGCCGTATTAATAAAATTATGTATATTTTTTTATCGCTAAGTTTCTGTAGTGCGTGGAACCCGCGTCTTTATCCGTACGATCCGCGCATCCATACCTTTGGAAACCACGGAGCAATGGGTTCTGTACACTCGCTTATTGCGCCAATCTTCACACTATATACGGACACTGCGATTTATGGACGAAACCTCCGAAAAGAAATCGTGGATAGCGAGGGTGCCGACAAGACCATTCTGGACGTTGGTTGTGGGACCGGCTTCTCGACGTCCGGTGTCGCGGGAAGCAAGGGACTCGACGTGAGCAAAGAGATGCTCACTACTGCGAGGGCGATATTCCCTGACAAAGACTTTGAACAAGGTCACATCGAGGAGTGGATTCCGGACAAGCAATACGATATTGTCACGATGATGTTTTTGTTTCACGAGGTGCCGCAAGAATCGCGATTGAACATCATTGAGATACTGAAGAGCATCGCGATAGAAAAAATCCTGATAGTGGACATTTCTCCCGAGTATAATCCGAGCAATCTTATGTTGACAGGAGAACCGTATATAATTGATTATTTAAAAAATATTCAGACAGATTTGTGGAATTTTAACGAGGAGATAATCATAGATAAACACGTTCACGCGTGGTCGCTTAACACTCGCGATTAGACAAACTCGCACTCAACCACGTTTTGAATTTCTACTTTTATCTTTTCATATATCCCTTTGCGAATCGCGGCGGAAATTCTTTCTTTTTTGAAATTTCCACCGTTTAATTTTTTAATGTATATCGGCATATTAGTGGCGAAATCGTCACCCCTATTACAGTTTTCGTTATTCCACCCCAACCCGCGCGTCATTATTTTCTTCGACATCTTTCCTAGGAATCCATTGAAATCGTGCGACGAGGCGATGATCCACTTATCGGTATAAATATATAGTTGGTTCGTCTTCCTGTCAAACGATTTAACGGGAATATTATCCTCCGAGAGATGCGGTTCTAGAATGAGCAGCAGACCCTCGATATAGTCGTTGTCAAATATTAATCGGAGCGCACTCTCGTCTATTTCAATGATATTTAGCCATTGGTCAAATGTAAGTTGGGGCGTGGTCTCGTTCTCGTTGAGCCAAGCGAGGATGTTTATTTTCTTTCTCTCCGCAACACTTATTTGTTTGAGACGTGTCTCCGCCGCATTAACTCTCTTGTATAGTTCTTGTATCAGCTTTGACGTCTGTTCAGGTGTGAATATATCGGCGCTTTCTTGACACTTTATCTCGAGGTCTCCGGTTGACATTGAGATAACACGACAAGCGAGGACATGGCGGTCGAAATGGTATTTGCGTTTATATTTTTTATTACAATAATCGCAAGAGTAATTCATTTAATAAATGCTATCTAATTATAATAATATAATCAATTTTATATAGAATGACTACTTATGTTAATTACAGCTGTGATTGCTCTGGTGTTGAATATATAGTAAGCAGACCGGGACCGATTTCCAAATCGATGAAGGAACCCGAAGACATGAAACAGAAGCGTATGTGGAATCAGGTGAGAGCGCCCGCGTCGAGCTACGCGATGAACCTTTCATCGTTGGTAGTCGCGGGGACGACGGACGCGGCAGGAACGGTGGCGGTTAAACACAACTCGTATGACAGATATTTAGCAAGAAAAAAAGGGGGCAACCTTCTAACCCAGACCACGGTTACGACTCCGACCTACGGAAACAAAACGAGAACGTATGGAATGATTGCGAACGCGACGTCGGATTGTAACGCAATATGCCCCGTTTAAATGTGCTATTATATTAGATGAGTGGTAAAATGGGGATGATAATGACGTCGGGGTATCAGCAAGGACCGGCAAAGAGCGGCAGCGGGAGCGGGAGCGGGATTGCGAGCGGGAGCGGCGTTACGGTCCGGTCGGGGCTTATGGTCTCCTCTAACTTTCGCAAGGCGGCGCTAGTTATGGACTTGTATGGGTTGGCTAAATCGGAATCCTGTGGAAGCTGTAAGTAACCGCCAATATTTCGCTAATAAAATTGATATAAACAATAAAATTTATATCAATGTAAATGGCAGACCGTGTTAACCAACTAGACCGTGTACAAAGTGAGGCGCGAGCGCTGTTCGTGAAAAAAAATAAGGATTATGGAGACGCATTCGCGACATATGGTCCGGTGGGGGTGTTGGTTAGACTTGGTGATAAAATTCAGCGCCTCCAGTCAATCGACAAGACGGGGATTGCGCTGGTTGCCGACGAGAAATTAAGAGACACGCTCATTGACCTCCACAATTACGCGGCAATGGCGGTAATGTTAATGGATGAATCAGATAAAAAGGATTAAAAGGATTTGTAAAAACACATATATATAGTAAATGGGCGATTATTATGATGGATTCCTGAATGAAAATACTTATATTCAAGAATATAATAATAGTATTTATCCGTATACGACATTTATATCTATTGAAAATGCTTCGCGCTATGAATTAAATAAATTTATTAAGTGTGTTACAAAAGCGAGCAGTTCTAACAATAGCGGACTATTAAGTCAAGCCAATGCCAGTATAACTGATGCTAGACAAAAACTTTTTCTCTGTGGTGCAAATTCTACGGAGGCGCAAAGATTATTCGGGTTAAATGTTTTGGTATATCTAGGAGATATATATCAAAAAAAAGTGTTACCTCCTCACGTTCGGAGTAATAATTTGTCCACAACCTATCCTATAGACAATCCCGATGAAATAATTTTTAAAGATTACATTACTGCGATTATAAATATATATGAGGAACTTACTACAAATTATTCCGATGATGAACAAGATGAATTGCTGTTATATTTAACTATGTTTGAACTATATGATGAACCAGATATAAATTCAGTAGAAGTGATAAAGGTGATAACGGCGCCGTTAAATAAAATAACAAATAGTGGTGCTGGTGCTGGTGCTGGTGCTCAACCTGAGTCATTTATTGGATACCGTCAAATTGACGGCGATAAATCCGCAGTGAAGGAGGGATTTGTTAGTATGGGTAAAGAGGCGGCGTCTAACGTTGTTGATAAGGCTGGGATACGAGAGGATGCGTCGAGCCCCTCTAGCGAGTATGCGATGGATTATAAACGGCTCTACGACCCTTTACCTGTTGGATTTTACGGAAATAAAACGAAGGCGCAGACAATTAAACAGGCGATTAGCATTGACTCGCGACACCGCGACAATTACTACGCGACTCTCTCCACCGACTACACATTCAATATGCCCGAGAGACAAAATAACGTGATACAGATGTCAATAATTGCCATTGAGATGCCAATGACGTTTTACTCCATATCAAATAATCGCGGAAATAGCACCATGGTAATTCTCAGCGACGCGGCGGTGAATTATGCTGGGGCGCGGATAGCGGACCTTGCCTACGTCGGCGCTTCGGGCGAGGCTATCGTGGGGTTTAAGCCGGTGCGGTGTGCGTGGCGCGTTCGGTTGTCCGACGGCAATTACGACACACGCTCCTGGATGTCTACCAAAACCCTCACCGAAATAAGCATGAATGACGCTATTATGTTGGCTTCGCCGGGTGCCGTTGACGAGAGCGGGCGTTTTTTCAGTTTTGCCGCCCCAGCAATTGGTGACGGTCTTAACAGCAGCTACAGCGATGATGACGTTAACGATATAAGGTTCAAAATAAATAATATAAATGGAAAATCGGTATTCGCTAGTCAAATAACTACTAATGTGGGTGTTAACGCGAAGCGAATATCGCGATTGCGATTTAATGTGGACAACGACGGTAATTTGGACACGAACACGAACATCCAGATGCGGTTAGGGTGGGCGCTGGGATTTCGAGTGGCGGAGTATGTGATGGGTGCTGTCTCGCCGGTCACGGTATCCACGCCCATTTCGGCGGTATCGGAGGGGGTTGGCTTCATAAGCTCCATTCGCTATGGGTATCTTTCTATAGAGGAATATCAGAACAACGGCCATCCGCCACTCATCGTAGCGTTCAATGACCACATTATAGACAAGAAGATAATGACGCGCATCTGCCTAGCGCCTATTAAATTGGGACACGACCTCACCTCTCGAGAGACGGGGTTCATTACCCACAGACGAACGCCGCGCGAGTATTATAACGCGGTAAATATAGACAAACTAACCATTAAGTTATTTGATGAGTATGGACGAATTATCGATTTGAACAATATGGATTGGTCGTTGACGATGGAATTTGTTAAGCTGTATTAAGAAAAAAATCTGATTAATAACCACCACCGCCACCGCCATCACCGCCACCGCCATCACCACCGCCTATCACTATTTTGCCTCCCATAACAGTGTGGTGGTTGCTACAATCGTAGTAAAATACCCCTTCGGACTTTGGATTCCATGAAATTTTTTCATTGTATATACCCTCGTTATTATCGATATCCGAACTGGTTAACTTATTGGCAGAACCGCTCACATCTGCGGTATTAATATACATTGTGTGCGTCTCACCCACATCAAGATTAAAATTAATGTGATCGTGTATTTCATAATATAAAGTAGGATTAACAGCGCCTTTAATAATCCCTTTGCGGTGGGTTCCATTAAAGATGTATCCGCTCACATCGGTTGGATTCACCGTAATGTTCAGGTCAAACGCCGACCACAATTGGATAGGCGATGTTAGCGAAAACCCCGTCATTTGTTCGTCGGCGTTCAACTTATTCCAATGGTGGGACCCGGTATGTTGAATGGACGTAAGGTTTCTCACCCAGGCCTGCTGTTGGTTTGAGGACCCGCCTATTCCCGTTGTTTTAAATATTGAATTACTATAATCCGTTATGAATCCCGGATAAGTTAGTGTTTCGCCGTATGGTATAAGGTCAGATTGCATTATCTTACCGTCCTCACTATCTAAATCACCAGTAGCGATTATCGGAGCATGATATACATCATCTTGTTTGTATTGTACTTGTAATAGATTTCCCGCTCTAATATCATATTTAAGGTTCTCGGTTCCATTAATCGCGCTGTTAGAGAATTGTTTACCTCGCTTCAGCTCCATTCTCTCTGCGTAGCTGCTATACTTAGAAATTGCGGTCTGATTACTATTAGTGGTGGCCTCGGAATATTTTGTTATGCCCATAGAATTATATGTGTAGCCATTGTTTTTAATTGGTGCGACACTATGGTTGTTCCGCACGTTGCTTGCTAGTTCGTTATACATTGCTTGGGATGCCTTCTTTCTTGTTCTCTCACCCGAACTGGACATAATATATATATGTAATAATATATATGTATAATTCTATATATATATTATTATGCCTGAAATAAATAATAAGCGAATAGAAAAATTGCTCATTGAGGGTGGGGGGTTTCCAGCTTTTTGGTATTCATTCGGTTACGGAAAACAACTGCTCAGACAGATTTCTCCGAAATTTATTGCTGGCTACAGCGCGGGTAGTTTAGTTGCGGTGCTTCTTCTTGTCCCCGACATTAACACGCACATTGTTATGGAGTTAATATTTGCGACGTCGCATTGTTGTAATATTTGTGCTCTCGAACCGCTCATACGCAATACGATGGTGCAATGCCTACCCGACAACATTCACGAGACTGCCAATGGTCGCCTCGGGATAATATTGTGCGCTACAAACAATAGTAGTAAATGTAAGATGGTGATTCAGTGGGAAAATAAAGAGGAATTAATTGATTGTCTTATCGCATCGTGTTATATTCCTTTTCTTATGGACGGGTGCGATGTCAATGATAAACGCTATAAATGTCGTGACGCTATTTTCAGTAGTGACCTTTATAAATTTACGAAGGATTTTGATTATATTATTAGTAAAAGTCGTCCTAATAACAGGATTCACTTCATTGAGAATCTAATACTCATCCCACCGAGCGAAGCGATTGACCTCGTATATAAGGGAGAACTCGCATGTGCCTACGATGTAAATCTTGATATGCATACGATATATGAGAATAAATAATTTTTAAATGAAGTCATATCGTATAAAATCGTATATTAGGATTCGCTATTATCATAGTAATTTAAAAAAAATTGAAATGAATATATGACATTTGAAATATGACAATTAAACAACAATGACTACTGGTATGACATTTAACAACAAGCTTTCGCTCTTCATTCCGCGCATCGTTCCTGAGTGGGCGAGCCAAGATATGATTGTCGATAAATTCAAGGCGCTTGATATTGGCACAATCAATCGCGTGGATTTTGTGGAAAAACAGAGCGGTATGGGCGTAAAGTATTACCAAGCGTTCCTACATTTCGACAACTGGGATGATAATGCGTGTACGCGTAATATCCAAGAGCGCATTTACGACTCGGAGCGCAGTGCGAGGCTCGTATACGACGAACCGTGGTACTGGATTCTGTTGAAGAACAATAATCCTCTCACGGAAACTGAGGTTGTATCGCAGTCACAGGTCGCCCTCCAAGAGCGGATTTGCGAATTGGAGGAGCAGGTTTCGCAAATCCAAACTAATATGATATATTGGAACAATCTAGTATTTACACAGATGAACTGCTACAACCATCAGCTCGCTCCGCTTTGGGCACACGCAATGGAGAACGGAATGAGCGAGGCTCACCCCGAATGGGTGAATAACGACGATGAGCCACCAACAATGACGGAGATCGCAGAGCAATCGGCCATGATTTCAGAGGATTCAGATACACACGACTCGATGCCATCTCTAGTGAATGCAAGCGATGATGATACGGATACGGATTCTTCATCGCTACCCGAATTGATTAGTGATAGCGATAATGAGAGTGAATACTCACTGATTCAGACTCCGCCTCACTACACTTCAAGCGAAATGCCAATGTCACCCGACCATAATTTCCCAATGACTACAAACTACCCGTTTGACAATAGTGTCGTCATCGACCTAACAAACGAGTTTAATACTGTCGGGTAATGTTGTAGAAAAAATAAAAAATCAGAAAAAATCAGAAAAAATAAAAAAT
>Ga0209709_10002786_pt1 | contig 14894 bp, 15 predicted proteins | sample ArcticOcean_MG_C_2_FD_187435 | JGI IMG/M metagenome (GOLD analysis project Ga0209709, IMG submission 187435) | Marine microbial communities from western Arctic Ocean - ArcticOcean_MG_CB4_136 (SPAdes) (version 2) | ecosystem: Environmental > Aquatic > Marine > Oceanic | place: Arctic Ocean... | reverse complement strand
AAACATGGATGACTTTAGAAAGTTAAAGTTCAGAACTCCTCCAGGACTTCCAGGACAAACTTATAAAGATATAGGTATTGCATCTGTTGCTATGGGTGGCGGAGATATTCTTCCAGCTCTTCAAGCAGGAACAATTGATGCCGCTGAATGGTGTTGCCCTAAACCAGATATGACATTTGGTTTCCAAAAAGTTTTAAAACATTACTATCTACAAGGATTACACCAAGTAGTAGTTAATGCAGACTTTTATATTACTGGCAAAACTTACAATGCAATGACAGCTCACGAAAAAAAATCTTTAGAAGTAGCTGCTAATGCATCTTTAATTAAATCTTTAAGCTATAGAATCTATGAAAATGGAAAAGCTCTTAAAGAATTAACAGAAAAGCACGGAGTGATATTACATGATACTCCAGATGACTACTTTACAGAGTATATGGCTGCTGCAAAAGCAAGTTTAAATAAGAATTCTGAAGAAAACGCTTTCTTTAAGAAAGTTTGGGATTCTCAAAAAGCTTTTGCTGATATAGCTGTTCCTTTCTGGAGTGGAGCTCAAATGTCTAATGCTAAATTAGGTATGGCTCACGCAGCAACACTTAAGCAATAGTTTAAAATCAACTATATAAAGCGGATCATTAATTCGATCCGCTTTATATTTAAATTCAAAAGATGACAGACAATTCTACTAAACTAGATACATCAGATGAGATGATAGCTGAGAGGCGTCAAGGTACAGGAAAAATGCCTGATGACATGCCTACCTGGATGGCTTCTACAATTACTAATATCGATAAGTTTAGTAAAAAAGTGGGCCATATTGTTTGTTGGCTTTCAGTTCCTTTAATCTTTGCTATGACATACGAAGCATTTGCTAGAAGATTATTCAACGCTCCTACTATGTGGGCTTATGACATGAGTAGATTTCTTTATGGAGCTTTATTTATGCTCGGCTCAGGTTATGCTTTATCAAAAGGGGTACATATAAGAGCTGATTTTATTTACAGAAATTTTAAAGTTAAAACTCAAGGAATTATAGATACCACTTTGTATATACTATTTTATTTTCCAGGACTTATGGTCTTTTTGTACATGACCACAATCTTTGTTTACGAGTCTATGATGAGAGGGGATAGAGGTATGGACACAGGATGGATGCCATATATGTGGCCAATAAAATCTTGTTTGTGGATTGGTATCTTTTTATTACTTATTCAAGGTATATCAGAATTATTTAAAAGTTATTACGCAGCTACAAAAGGTAAGTGGCCGGATCAAAAATGATAGAACATTTAATTGCTCCACACATTCTTGGATTTATATTAGTAGCAGTAATGTTATTTGCTATTTTCATTGGTTTTCCTATTTCTTTTACATTAATTTTTTTGGGTTTTGCATTTGGCTATCTAGGTTTCGGTAAATTAGTTTTTTATTTAATGACGCTGCAGTTTTATTCAGTAATGACTGAGCAAACCTTGGCTGCCGTTCCGCTATTTGTCTTTATGGGGATCTTGATGGAACAAGCAGGTTTAATGGAAAGGTTATTTTCTTCAGTTCAATTAATGCTATCAAGAGTCCGTGGGTCATTATTTTATGCAGTTCTTTTTGTTTCTGTAATTTTTGCAGCAGCCACAGGTATAGTTGGAGCATCTGTTACAATTCTTGGAATTATGGCAGCAAAATCAATGAATAAATCTGGTTATGATGTAAGACTAGCTGCTGGAACAATTACAGCTGGAGGTACATTAGGAATTTTAATCCCACCAAGCATTATGTTAGTTGTGATGGGTCCTATAATGGAAATACCAGTTACAGATTTGTTTGCCGCTGCTATTATTCCAGGAATAATGTTAGCAGTTATATATGCTGGTTATGTCACAATAAGATGTTATTTAAATCCAAATCTAGGTCCAGTGCTTCCAGTGGAAATGAGAGCCTCTAGCTTGAAAGAAGTATGGATTGAATTCTTTAAAGGATTAGTCCCACCTTCACTATTAGTATTTGCTGCACTTGGTAGTATATTGTTTGGTGTTGCAACCCCAACAGAGGCAGCTGGATGTGGAGCTTTAGGAGCTTTATTATTAGCTTTAGCCTACAGAAAATTAACCTTAGCAAAATTACAAGAAGCTTTAATTAAAACTCTGGAGATTACAGCACTTATAATGCTTCTAGTAGCAGCATCAAATTTTTTTGGATCAGTTTTTTCAAAACTTGGTTCACCAATGGTTTTAACAGATTTTCTTTTAAATCTTGAAATGAACAAATATATTATTTTAGCGATCATAATGGCTTTTATTTTTTTATTAGGTTGGCCACTTGAATGGGTGCCAATTGTGCTTATTATTGTTCCAATTATACTCCCACTAATTGAGGGATTAGGATTTAATTTAACTTGGTTTGCAATTTTAGTTGCTGTAAATTTACAAACTGCATGGCTATCTCCCCCCGTAGCTTTATCTGCTTATTTTTTAAAGGGAGTAGTTCCCGAATGGGATCTAAAAGATATTTATATAGGAATGATGCAGTTTATGGTTTTGCAGATCATAGGTTTGATTCTAATAGTAATATTCCCACAAATTGTTTTATGGTTGCCAAATTATATTTATGGTCCATAACGCATTTGAAGTATTAGTATTTAAGAATAATTTTTTCTTTACTAAATTGATGAATAATTAAGTTCTCTCCATCTCCTTTTCTATCAATGACTAAAAAATCAGTATCTTCAGTAGAAATTAAAGGAAAATGCCAAATACCTGGTTTGTAATTTATTCCTTTTGCAGGAGGGATAACAAAAGATTTAATTTTATTAATTTCTGGTAAATCTCCCTGAGGGGCAACAAATACTAAAAAAGTTGTTTTAATCATTGGAATAAAAGCTTGGCTACCCAATGGGTGTTTTTCCATCATATTAATTTCCATAGGAAAGCTTCTTTTTAGTGAAGAAAAAATACTTACTATAGTTTTTCCCTCACCTTTAAGAGTATTTATATTGGCTAGATCATCAAATCTCTTTGCGTAACCTGCGTTAATATCAATTGGATTTATATTTTCAGTCGATATCACGTCTCCAAAATCAGAAAAGTTATCTTTTGTAATTTTAACGGGCTTTATAATAGTTTCCATTATTTTGGATCCCCAAACAATCTTATTCTTGATATTCCACCATCAGGAAATATATTAATTTTAACATAATTAATTCTAGTATTTTTCATTAAAGTATTTTGAAAATTATGTTTTTGATGAGGTCCTAACTTTACTTTATTTAATAATAATTTCCATTTATTAGAATTTTTAACAATTAATTGGGGTTTATGATTCTTTGTTATATAAGCAGCTTGTAAAGTACATGCATCTGGAAAATTTCCTTTAAAGTGATGTGTATCAATCTGAATTTTACTTACTTTTCCAGCAGTGGCACATTTTAGTATAACCCAATCAAAATTTTTTCCTCTACTTCTTCTAGTTTCCCATCCATCTCCCATATTTTTCCCTATTCCTGGAGCTAATATATTTTCAGCTTTGCCAAAATGTTCGTTGTTACATGCTATTATCGAGGCACCATTTAAAACTGAAGTTAAATTAATCGTTTTTTTATTAAATTTAATTTTATTATTATCTATAGATCCATAAACTCTAAGCCTAGCAACACCCCCATCAGGAAAAATATTTAATTTAATATGAGAGTAAATAGTCTTACTTTTTATTTTAAAAAAATGATGATTATTTGCTTTTACTTTTTTGTTGCTTAATATTTTATTCCACTTTATTTTTTTGTCTGGAATATTTTTTTTACTAAAACATGCTTCTAAAGAAACTTGCGTTGGTTGGTTTCCATTAAAAAAAGATGTATCAATATTAACTTTAGAAACTCTACCAGGTTTTCCAAGTTTTATTATTAGATAGTCATGACCTTTTTTTCTTTTTCTCCTAGTTTCCCATCCATCCATCCATTTTCCATGTAAGTCAAAAACACCATCTTTAAATACAGGTGGTAGTGGGTTTATAATTCGACTAGCTGGAGCAAAAAATTCATCAGTCTTAAAAACAATTTTTGATCCTAGCCTTGATTGAGCCAAATCAATTAATCCATTTGTATAAATATATTTATTGTTTTTCATAAAAAAATTTAAATATTTGAGTAATTTTTTATCCAGTGACGCGCAATGTCTACACGTTTGCAGATCCAAACATCGTCATGTTTTAGAACATAATCAAGGAACTTTTTTAAAGATTGTATTCTTCCAGGCCTTCCTATTAAGCGACAATGCAATCCTACTGACATCATTTTAGGTTTCGTTTTCCCTTCATTATAAAGGACATCAAAACTATCTTTTAAATAAGTGTAAAATTGATCACCATTGTTAAATCCTTGACTGGTAGCAAATTTCATATCATTATTATCTAATGTATATGGAATAATTAATTGTTTCTTTTTACCTCGAGCTTCCCAATAAGGAAGATCATCGCTATATGAATCGCTATCATAAAGGAAACCGCCTTCTTCCATTACTAAATCTCTTGTATTTGAACTACATCTGCCGGTGTACCAACCCAAAGGTCTTTGACCAAATATTTTTGTAATAGATTTTATTGCTAGCCCCATATGTTTTTTTTCGTTAGTTTTTGATACATTTTGATAATCAATCCATTTCCATCCATGTGATGCAATTTCATAGCCAGCTTCTTTAATTGCACTACATACTTCTTGATTTCTTTCTAACGCCATACCTACCCCAAAAATAGTTAAAGGTATTTTTTTTTCTTGAAATATTTCATGAATTCTCCAAAAACCTCTACGTGAGCCATATTCATAAAACGATTCCATATTTATATGTCTTCCTTTTACAGGTAATGCTCCAACCATTTCTGATAAAAAAGTTTCAGAATGTCCGTCCCCATGCAAAACACAGCTCTCCGAACCCTCTTCATAATTTAAAACTATTTGAAGAGCTAATTTTGAGTTATTTGGCCATTTTATAGTAGGAGTTTTTGACCCATAACCAATCATATTTCTTGGATATTTCTTTTTCATAGAATAAAATATTTATATATTAAAATAAAAAAAATTTCATAACAAATCATATTTAGAGGTGAATTATGGCTATAAAATATTTAAAAAAAGCAATTAAAACTCCATCCACAGATGATCACAAAACAAGGGAAATAGTTCAAAATATTCTTAATGATATTGAAAAAAGAAGAGAAGAAGCTATTAAAGAAGTAACAAAAAAATTTGATAATTATGAAGGCGAGGTAATAGTTTCTAAAGAAAAAATTGAAGAAGCTTCAAAAAAAGTAAGTCAAAAAATAAAAGATGACGTGCAGTTTGCTTACGAGAGAGTAAGAAAATTTGCTGAACATCAGCTTAAAAGCATGAATAATAATTTTGAGGTTGAACTTTCAGATGGTTTATTTGCAGGACAAAGACTTATACCTGTCGATACAGCTGGCTGTTATATCCCAGGTGGTCGTTATGCTCATATTTCTTCAGCAGTAATGGCAATTACTCCAGCTAAGGTTGCGGGTGTTAAAACTATAATTTGCGCAAGCCCTCCAAAAGATTCAAATGGCGCTAATGCTGGAATTATCTACGCTGCCAATCTTTGTGGTGCAGATGTCATTTTGAATTTGGGTGGCATAGCCGCAATAGCTTCAATGACATATGGATGTTTTAATAACCCACCAGTCGATTTTTTAGTTGGTGCAGGTAATCAATATGTAGCTGAAGCTAAAAGAATAGTTTATGGAAAAGTTGGAATAGATCAGTTTGCTGGCCCAACAGAAATTGCAATTATAGCCGACAAGTCTGCTGACAAAGAAATAGTGGCGGTTGATATAGTTGGTCAAGCAGAACATGGTTACAATTCTCCCGGCTGGTTATTTACAACAGATAAATCTGTTGCTGACTATGTAATAAAACGAATTCCTGAATTAATAAAAGAACTGCCGGAACTCCCAAGAACAAGCGCTGAAGCAGCCTGGAAAGATTATGGTGAAGTAGTGCTTTGTGATTCAAATGAAGAGATGGCTATAGTAAGTGATAAATATGCATCTGAACATTTGGAAGTTCATGCGGAAAATCTTGATTGGTGGCTTAAAAGATTAAGAAATTATGGATCGCTATTTTTAGGAGAAGAAACAACAGTTGCATATGGAGATAAGTGCTCTGGTACAAATCACATCTTACCTACAAAAGGTGGAGGAAGATACACCGGAGGCTTATTTGTTGGAAAATTTATTAAAACATTAACTTTTCAAAGAATGAGTAAAGAAGCAAATAAAGTAGTAGGAGCTACTGCAGCACGTCTAGCAAGAGCTGAAGGAATGGAAGCACACGCACGAACTGGTGATATTAGATTAAAAAAATATGGTCATTCAGTTTAATCATGCATGCACTTGTTTATACAGGAACACAAGAATTAGTTTACAGGAAAGAACAAAACCCTAAAGTTATCAACGGAGAGAGTATAGTTAAAGTATTTGCTTCAGGTATTTGTGGTTCGGATATGCATGCTTACCATGGAAAAGATAATAGAAGAATTCCACCATTAATATTGGGTCATGAAATAAGTGGTACAATAGATAAAGGTAAATTTTCTAGAAAAAAAGTCATTTTAAATCCTCTAATTACATGTAATGAATGTGATTACTGCAACAATGGAAGAGAACATTTATGTAAAAAAAGAATTATTTTAGGAATGAATAAACCTGTTGAAAGACAAGGAGGTTTTGCTGAATATGTGTCTATTCCCGATAAAAATATATATGAATTACCAAAAACACTAGATATTAAAGAAGCCCCCATAGCAGAACCAACTGCTGTAGCATTACATGCAGTTGAACTTGCTGAAAAAAAAATTTTTAAATCTTTAAAAGATTCCAAAGCATTAATTATTGGTGGTGGCGCCATTGGATTGCTTAGTGGTTTAATTTTATCTAAAGTTAAAAACTGCCATGAAATAGTTATTGTAGACCCTAACGAAAAAAGATTAGAAGAATGCTCCAAATATTTGGATGCTAAAACAGTTAAACCAGATAGTAAGAAAGCAGCAGATGATAATTTTGATATAGTTTTTGATACTGTTGGTATGGAAATAACTAGAAAACAGGCCATACAAGCAATCAAGCCAGGAGGTATTATTATTCATATTGGCCTTACACAACCTAGTGGTTCTTTTGATTTTAGAAAAACCACGCTACAGGAAATTACATTTATAGGTACTTATTGCTATACTAATAAAGATTTTGAAAAAACTTTAAAAATCTTAGCAAATAAAGAAATAGGAAATCTAGGCTGGATAGAATATAGAAAGCTTGAAGATGGATCTTCAGCATTTAAAGACATACATAATGGATCTTGCTCATCACCAAAAATAATTTTATTAATATAAATGTTTAAAACTTTATTTTGTGCGTTTATGACCCATAGCAAATAGTATATATTTGTTTAAATTAATATTTGAAAATTCGTTACAATGAAAGAATTAGAAAAATTTAAAAAAATTTTAGAAACTCTTAAAAGAGAAGGAAAGTATAGAGTTTTTAATCCTATTTTAAGGGAACGTGGAAACTATCCTAATGCAATTTGGTATTCAAAGTATGGTGTAAAAAAAGTAGTCAATTGGTGCTCCAATGATTATTTAGGCATGGGACAACATAAATTTGTAATCGAAACTATGAAAACTGCATTAGATAGTGTTGGAGCTGGATCTGGAGGTACAAGAAATATATCAGGTACAACAAAGTACCATATTGCATTAGAAAGTGAACTAGCAGATCTTCATAAAACAGAATCTGCTTTGCTTTTTACATCAGCTTATGTTGCGAATCTAACTACACTTGAAACAATACCAAAAGTCTTACCTGATATTACTTACATAAGTGATAGCGATAACCATTCGTCAATAATTCAAGGCATACGTTACAGCAAAGCTAAAAAGAAAATATGGAAACATAATGATCTTAATCATTTAGAAGAACTATTAAAAGAAACCAAAGAGCCAAAGTGTGTAGTTTTTGAATCCGTATATTCAATGGATGGAGATATAAGCCCATTAAGAAAAATTATTTCATTATGCAAAAAATATAATGCAATTACTTTTCTGGATGAAGTGCATGCCGTAGGATTATATGGAGTAACCGGAGCAGGTATAGCAGAAAGAGAAAATTTACAAGATGATGTTGACATAATTAATGGCACTCTAGGTAAAGCATTTGGAGTACAAGGTGGTTATATAGCTGGAAAAAAAGATTTTTTAGATGCAATTAGAAGCTTGGCACCTGGTTTTATATTTACGACTAGTTTAAGCCCAGTAGTATGCGCAGGAGCTCTAACTTCTGTTAAATATGTTAAAGAACATTTTGAATTAAGAGTTAAACTACAGGAGAGAGCAAACAAAACAAAAGAAATGTTAAAAAAAGCTGGAATAAAAGTATTAAAAAATGACTCTCATATTGTTCCTGTGATTATAGGAGACTCTGGAATGTGCAAAAAAATTAGTGACGATCTACTTTATAATGAGAACATTTATGTACAACCAATAAATTATCCAACCGTACCTGAGGGAACAGAGCGTTTAAGATTTACACCAGGCCCTCTTCATACTGATGAAATGATTTCTGATTTGGTAAAAAAACTAAAAGAGACGATGTCAGCAAACTCTACAATAAAAGAGTCTAATGTTGTTAATATAAATACAAAAGTATCTTAGATTTAGGACAAAATAACCCTTGTAAGTTTGATAAAATTTTAAGATATTAACAATTGATGTATTTAGAATATTTACTTTTTGATGGTCAAGGTATGTTTGTTTGGACTGCATTTTTTTTCACATTTACATGTTTCTTGTCACTATATTTAAAAACAAAAAAAGAATTTCATAAACAAGAAAAACTATTTTTGCTTGAATTTAAAAAAGTAGAAATTCAAAAGATAGCAACACAAAGAGAAAAAGAAGTTTTATCTGTAAGCGTTACTTTCTAATAGAACTCAAAATTTAATAAAATATGTTTGTTAAAAAGGTAAAATTGAGAGCAATATTCTTGTTGTCTTTCTTAACAATTATATCAATTATTATTTTCTTAATATTAAAATCTTTAGAAGAAAATGTAGTCTATTTTTTTTCCCCAAGTGATATTTACAACAAATCAAATATTTCTTTTAACAAAAAAATAAGAATAGGTGGTTTAGTTAAAAAAAATTCAATAATAACAAAAAAAACATCTATTAACTTTATAGTTACAGATTATAAAAACGAAATAATAGTTACTTACAATGGGATAGTTCCAAATTTATTTGCAGAAGAAAAGGGGGTTATAGTAGAAGGTTTGCTTAATGATAAAAAATATTTTGTTGCAACTACAATTTTAGCCAAACATGATGAAAATTATATGCCACCAGAAGTAGCAAGCTCATTAAATAATATTAAAAATTAATTTTTAATAGTATTCGTTATAATGAATTTTAATATAATATAATCAAATGTTTAAAAATTTTTTTCCAAATAAAATTATTTCATTAAAATATAGCATTATAAAAAAATTATTAATTTTAATGATGCTAATTTTTTTTGTAGCTTTAGCTTTCGCTTTATTTTTCTCTCCACCAGATTATATACAAGGAGAAACTGTAAGAATCATGTATGTGCATGTTCCTTCATCTTTTATTGCCATTAGTTGTTTTGCAATTATTGGTTTAGCCTCGATATTAAATTTGATATTTAAAATAAAAATTATGCCCATCATTGCAAAAAGTTTAGCTCCGATAGGCAGTGTTTTTACATTAATTTCTATGGTCACAGGTTCATTATGGGGGAAACCTACTTGGGGAGTTTGGTGGGTTTGGGACGCTAGATTAACATCTATGTTAATATTATTTTTATTTTATATTGCCTATATAATTGTATGGAAACTGATTTCAAGTTATCAAACCGCTAATAAAATATCTTCAATTCTTGCGATTATTGGTTTGTTAAATCTACCAATCATTAAATATTCGGTTGATTGGTGGAATACACTGCATCAACCATCAAGCATTACACTCACATCTGCCCCAACAATTCATTTTGAAATGTTAATTCCTTTAATAATTATGCTTTTAGGAATGGTATTATTTTTACTTATTATATTTCTAATGAAATATAAAACTGAGTTAATGAAAATAAAATTAAAAACAGGTAATAAAAAGTATTAAACTTTATTTAAATTTTTTATTATGGTGAAAAATAAAAAATAGGCCAAATATAAAAAAAATAAAAGGCAACAACCAAAGAGCAAAAGTATTTTTATTAAAAGGAGGCTTAAGAAGTATATAATCTCCATATCTAGTAGTTAAAAATTTATATATTTCTTTTTCACTTTCCCCATTTTTTATTTTATTTCTTATTATCACTCTTAAATCTTTTGCCAAAGGAGCACTAGAATCATCTATAGATTGATTTTGACAAACCATACACCTAATATTTTTAAAAATAATTCGTGCTTTAGTTTCTTGTGCACTATTTTTAAATATCTCATCTGGTTCAACTGCGTAACTATTAAAACATAAGACCTGAAATATTAAAATTAGTATTAAGATATGATTATTCTTCATTATTACTATTCACTACTTTTAATTATAAAAATAATTTTTTTATATATATCTTCGTTAATAGGCCCGACATGTCGGAATTTTACAATACCTTTGGAATTTATGATAAAGGTTTCTGGGATTCCATATACACCCCAATCTATTGCAATTTTTCCATTTTTATCAATAGCAACTTCCGAATATGGATTTTCATATTTTTTTAACCATTTTTGAGCTTTACTTTTGTTGTCCTTATAATTTATTCCAATTAACTTTATTTTTTCATTATCTGAAATTTTTTTAATATATATGTGCTCATCTCTGCAAGGCTTACACCATGAAGCAAAAAAATTTACTAAAACTATTCTATCTTTTAAATTATTTTGAGATATTACTTTTTCCTTATCAAATAATGATTTTGTTTCAAATTTTGGAAAGTTTTTGTTTAAAAAAGCAGAAGGAACATCTGAAGGATTCCTTTCTATCAATAATAAGTATAAAAACACTGATAAAACTATTAAAAAAAAAATAAGTGGTAGTTTTGGAATTTTATTTCTCATTTTATTATTTTTTTTAAATTAGCATTTATTGATAAAAGTCCACCAATAAATATTATTAATGCTCCGATCCAAATCCAAATAACAAGAGGGTTATAATAAATTTTAACTGTCCACCCATCATTTAAATTACCTTCTCCTAAAACAATATATAAATCTCTAAATAAGTTAGTATGTATAGAAACTTCTGAGGTAAAAATTGTTGTAATTGGATAAAATCTATTTTCTGGTTTTAGTTTAGTAATTATATTTTTTTTATCATCATAAACTAAGAAAATACCTTTTATAGCTATATAATTTGGGCCTTTAATTTCTTTTATTCCGTCAAATAATATATTGTATTTATTAATTTGAATTTCATTATTAATCTGCATTTTAGTAATTTTTTCTTTTTGCCAAACACTTGAGCCAGTTATACCTATTATTAATAGGCCAACCCCTATGTGTGCAACTATCATGCCCATTGAGTTTTGAAATTTTTTTCTATAAATAAGAAGTAAGTTATTAAAAATTATCCAAAATCCTAAAAAAATTCCTAAAATACCAATAAAAGTATAGGTTTTGTAAACTATAAAAATAATAATAGTCATTAATGTCGTTAGAAAGATACTTGGAAATATTTTTTTAAATACTTCGGACTTATTGTCTTTCCCCCATGATAAAATTGGACCTATTCCCATGACTAGAATTGCTGGAATCATTATTGGTATTACTGTTGAATTAAAATAAGGCTCCCCAACTGATATTTTATTTTTGTTTATAGCTTCGATCAATAGAGGGTAGACTGTTCCTAAAAACACGGTCGCACATATTATAATCATAAAAATATTATTAACTAAAATAGCCCCTTCTTTACTTAAGAAAGAAAAATATTTATTACTTAAATATAATTTAGATTTTAAAGAAAATAATATTAATGAATAAGCTCCTAATATCCCAGTAAACATAAGAATATATATTCCTCTTGAAGGATCTAGAGCAAACGTATGAACACTGGTAAGTATTCCTGATCTAACTAGAAATGTTCCTGTTACACTTAAAAGAAAAGCTAAAATAGCTAATAATATAACCCACGCTTGGAGTGATTTTTTTTTCTCTACAACTATAAGTGAATGAAGCAAAGCAGTACCCAGCAACCAAGGCATAAATGATGCATTTTCAACTGGATCCCAAAACCACCATCCACCCCAACCTAATTCATAGTACGCCCAAAGAGAACCTAACGCTATTCCTATTGTAAGAAAAGTCCAAGCAATTAGAACAAATGGCTTCATGTAGTTGTACCAATTAATTTTTTGATTTTTATCTAAGATTAAAGTAGCAACGCCTAAAGAGAATGTAGCAGAAAACCCAACGTACCCGATATATAATAATGGAGGATGGATAGCCAAAGCAGGATCTTGTAGAATTGGATTAAAACCCATTCCATTTAGTTCAACAGGAAACATTTCTTTAAAAGGATTAGAAGTAAAAATTGTAAACAATATAAAACCTATTGTTACAAAAGATTGAACTTCTAAAGTTTTTAAAATAAAAATAGAGTTTTGATTAGTATGAAATCTATATATAAAATAATTAAAAATGGTTAAAATAAGTATCCACAGTAACATTGACCCTTCATGATTGCCCCAAACTCCTGAAATTTTATAAAACAAAGGTTTTGTTGTATGTGAATTTTGGAAAACGTTTATTAAGCTAAAGTCTGAAATTATATGTGCATACATTAATAAAAAAAAGGATGCCAAAGAAGCAATCAATAATCCTTTAACACTTATACTAATAAATTTTAATTTAATAAATTTGCGAGAAAAGAAGTACTGTGAGCCAGCAAAAATTAAAGTTAACCACAAGGTTAAATTTCCTAAAGATGATGTCATAAATTAATTATTAATACTACTTTTTGAGATTATCCAAGAGCAACTATTGAAGCAGCTATAGAGGCTAATCTTGCTTCTGCTTCATCTGAGCGGCTAGTTATTACAACTGGGGCCTTTCCTCCTAAAACAACTCCTGCCGCGCAAGCTCCCATAAAATAAATCATCATTTTTACTAGTGCATTTCCAGTTTCGACATTAGGGACTAGCATAATATCAACGTTACCTGAAACTACATTTGTAATTCTTTTGATAGCTGCAGATTTTTTAGATACTGAATTATCGAAAGCCAACGGACCAAAAACATCTGCATTAATATTTTCTTCTTTGGCTCTTTTAGTAATTATATCAGCTTCTACAGAACTTGGCACACTATGTATTATTTCTTCAGTTGCAGACAAAACCGCAACCTTAGGTCTCGATATTCCAATTTTATTTGCAAAATTAACTGAGTTTCTAAGAATATGCATTTTTACTTCTAGTTTGGGTAATACATTAACAACACCATCAGTGATTATAAATGGTTTATCATTTTTATCTAAAGTCATATGCCAAACATGACTTAATCTTTTTTTGCCAATTAAATTTAAATCTCTTTTTAATACTGCTTTCATTAAAACATCAGTATGTATGTGACCTTTAACAATGATCCTAACTTTATCTTCACTTGCAAGCTTTGCAGCTATAGTTGCTGTGCTATTTTCATCTTTTTCATCAACAATTTTATATTTTGTAATATCCCATTTCAATTTTTCAGCATATTTTTTTATTTCTTCTTCATTTCCAATAAACGTAGGGTTTATTAAATTATGTTCCACCGCCTTATGAACAGATTCCATTGGAAAGATTTCACCAGCATTAACTATAGCAGCATTAATTATGCCATTTTTTTTAGCAAGTTTAACCAAATTATTAGGACAGATAATTTTTTTATTTGATAACATTATGTATTTACCTATTTTAATATACCTTTTTTAAAGTTTGTTAAAGAAGCTTTACTATAATATTTATTTCTATTAACTTATAATTTTAAAAAAATGAGTACAGCAAACTATAAATCTATTGCAAGTAAACTAAAATTTGAAGGTAGAGCATTTATTAATGGAAAATATGTAGATGCTATAGATGGTAAAAAATTTAAAACTATAAATCCAGCTACCGGAGATACTCTTTGTTCTGTTGCAAAATGTAACCACAAGGATGTAGATTTAGCAGTAAGAGTTTCAAGAAAAGCCTTTGAGAGCGGTATTTGGTCAAAAACATCTCCAGAATTTAGAAAAGATATTTTACTTAAATTTGCTGAGTTACTAAGAAAACATGGTACAGAAAATGCTGTAATAGAGTGTGTTGATACTGGAAAATTAATTAATGATTGCATAAATGAAGTTGCCAACGATACCCCAATGCATTTTCAATGGTATGCAGAACTGATCGATAAAACTTTTGGTAAAGTTCCTCCTACAGATCCATCAATAACAAGCTTAATTGTTAAAGAGCCAATAGGTGTTGTAGCTGGTGTAGTCCCATGGAATTTTCCATTAATGATGGCTGTTTGGAAAGCTGCTCCAGCATTAGCAGCAGGATGTTCAGTAATAATTAAACCTGCTGAAGACACACCTTTGTCAGCAATTAGAATTGCTCAAATTGCTAAAGAAGCAGGAATTCCTGATGGTGTATTTAATGTTTTGCCTGGTTTCGGTGATGTTGGTGAGGCTTTGGGAAGACATAAAGATATTGATGCAGTTTCATTTACTGGATCCACAGAAGTTGGCGGTTTGTTTATGAAATATTCTGGAGAAAGTAATTTAAAAACTATTGGTCTTGAAATGGGTGGCAAAAGTCCTTTTTTAGTTTTAGAAGATGCAAAAATAAATGACACATTAATAGATAATGCAATCA
>Ga0209709_10002784_pt1 | contig 14903 bp, 9 predicted proteins | sample ArcticOcean_MG_C_2_FD_187435 | JGI IMG/M metagenome (GOLD analysis project Ga0209709, IMG submission 187435) | Marine microbial communities from western Arctic Ocean - ArcticOcean_MG_CB4_136 (SPAdes) (version 2) | ecosystem: Environmental > Aquatic > Marine > Oceanic | place: Arctic Ocean... | reverse complement strand
CTCAGGTTTCCTGCCGTCACAGTTCCCAAAGTAGTGATGCTTGAGTTAGTCCTTTGAGCATCCAGTTCGGCTTGTGTTGCAACATCTGATGCTACCTTTGCCGCAGTAACTTGGTTTGCACCAATATGGGATGTGTCAATACTTCCATCCACCAACTCAGAACTGTCCACAGAGTCAGGTGCTAAGTCTGCTGCTACAATTATTCCGTCTGGTATATCTGCAGAGGTTAACGGTGCATTTGAGGGTGTTCTTCCAAGAAAAGACATTATGTTATCTCCAGTATAGACATTACACAATCACAGCTTGCACTAGCAGAACTCCGTACTTTTATCATATCTCCACCTTCCATAACCAATTTTTGATCTCCTCCATATAAGACAATTGTTGATCCTGAGGGTAACGGTAGGTTAGTTCCAAGTGAAACATCTGTAGATGTACTCCCTGCAGCTTGAGAAAGAACTATATCTACATCAATTGCTGATGAAGTAGTATTTGATACAGATAATCCTATTACTGTTGCTTTAGTAGTAGGAGAAGCAGCCACAGTATATGATCCTACATGGACACCATTAGCAGTTGTACCTATATCTTTTTGAACTTTTCTTAAAAATGTATTTGCCATATTTTTATCCTATATTAATTATCAACCTAATGCAATCGACATGCTGATCGCTTGAGCAGTTGCTTCAGCAGTTACTTCTGCTGCTGTCTGACCTTCTGTTACTGTTACAAATGATGTGCCATTATGTACTTTAAATACATGATTACTTGAAGTATCCATCCATATATCACCTTCACTTGGTGAACCTGGTGCAGTTGTTTGTATTTTATATTCATTTGCATATCTATTTACATCTGCAATGCTGTCTGCAACTGTTTCTATATCACCAATTACTCCAGTAGCAGTAAGTTTAACAAGATTACCTGTTGTTGCATGAGCCATTGCAGGAGTACCTAGTAATGTAATCTCTGCATCTACATCTGCTACATCTCCAATATCAGCAATAACACCACTTGCATTCAAAGCAGCCATATTAGCAATGACACCACTTGCATTAAGTGCAGTCATATGTCCTACTACAGTAGATGTCCCTAAATTACCTACTTCTGTAATTTTACCATGTACTGAATTAACTAAAAGAATATTTTTAACTGATCCACCTGTGCCCGATACTCCATCTGTGCCATTTATTAATGTTGTTATTTCTGTATTTATAGCAGCTACATCTGCTGTTTCTCCATCTACAGCAGCTACTAACCCAATATTTGTAATTACATTACTAGCATTTAAAGCTGCCATATGAGCAATTACATTGGTAGCATTTAAAGCTGCCATGTGACCTAAAACTGTAGAAGTTCCTAAATTCCCCACTTCTGTTAATTTGCCGTGGACACCATTAACTAAAAGAATATTTTTAGTTGTTCCACCTGTATTTGATATCCCATCTGTTCCATTTATTAATGTGGTAATCTCTGTATCAATAGCAGCAACATCTTCAACTTTATCATCTATAGCAGCAACGTCAGTTACTTTGTCGTCAATAGCAGCAACCAGCCCGATATTTGCAGCTAACGGATTTGCTACTACAGTATTAATATTAGTTTGATGAGTTGTTGTAGGTGTTAGTTGTTCCCAAGCTGCAGGAGATGCTGAAGCGTTATACACCTTCATTAGATTAATATTAGTATTTGTATCAAACCATAAATCACCATCTGTAGGAGTCCCTGGTGTAGAAGTGGAAGAACCTCTAAATATACCTTGAAAAGTAGCTAAATCATTAGAAGCAGCTAAAGCAGAGCCTGCAGCAGCCCCAGCAGAACCAGCAGCAGCAGATGCCGACCCAGCTACAGCAGCAATTTGAGCATCAATATTATCTGTAGATATAGTAATATCTCCATTTGCATCAAATGCTAATGCTTTTAAAGCTCTAGTTGTTTTATCTCTATTTAAAGTCGCTGCAGCACGTCTTGTTGAATGGAAACCTACTGAAGTATCAGGCAGACCTGGATCAAATCCAAATGAAGAATCAGCTGAAAGTCCAGCTTGCTGAGTCTGCATCACTATATTATCTAAAGAGGTTTCTAAAGACTCTGCATCAAAGAGGGAGTTATTGGCAAGATCTGTTTCTTGTGTATATTCAACTATTCTTTCAAATTTTAAAGCTAAACCGTTTACACTTGATGCGGTTGTAAATGCAACAGTAGCAGATGCTTTATTTGTAGCAACAGTAACAGTATATGGATAAGTACCATCATTTGTTTCTTTTTTTACACCAGCTACATAAATTTTAAGATGGCTTGCTTTATGTATTGGATAATTGAAAGTATATGAAGTAGATGCTGTAGCTCCTGTTGTATCAAATGTGGTAACTGTGGAAGTAATAGTCATTTAATATCCTCCATGTATATTACTTGGGTTATATAAAAATGGTGATCCTCTGCCTTCTGCTTGTGCTTCAATTCTATTTAAATAACCAGGGTTTAGACTTTCCATCATACCATAATGAATTCCATAGTTTAAAGCTGCTTGTGTATAAAATAAATTAGCAAATGGAGTATTATATTGCAAGCTCTTGTAAACATCAGCAGCCCCTTTATTGCCATTAACTAATCCTGCCCATAATGAACCCCATTCTTTAAATTGACTATAAGCTGCACCTCCTACTGCTTCATCCCATGTATGATTGTATCTACCATATTCCCCTGCAAGATAATCACCAACCAAAGGTGCAAATCCACTATTTACCATTACATCAACAAATAAATTAGGATCATCAAATTCTGGAGGTTCTTTCCCTTTTACAAGGTTCTTAAGAACGACTGATGTATACCCTAATCCTACTATTGGCAAGGCATGAACTATTGCTGGAAGACCTAATTCTCTAATACGAGGATATAAAGTCTTTACTTGTTGTAACTGATATGTACGAAACATGCCAGCTAATTTTCTAGTAACATCCCATCCCGATCCTTTGTCATGATTGCCATACATGTTAACTCTATCTGCTATCTTCGCCTCTGGCACGGCAGATCGAGACTCTTGGATGAAGAAATTATCTAATTTCATGCCTAATGCAGCACTTCCTTTATTATCAATTATCCAATCTCTTGTTATATAATTCTCTAATTTATTGGCATCAGGATTCCATAATCTTGCATTAAAACTTCCGATCCTTTGCATTTCTTTCCAATCATCAGCATTAAATCCATATTTTATATAATGTTCACGTTGAACTTTGCCTAATCCTTTCCATGTTCCTGTTAATGAATTCGCAAGTTGATTAGATGACATTATTGAAAATGCAGTTCTTGCATTATTAGTCCATCCTATTAATCCATTCATCCAAAAAAAATGATTTGCTAGTTTAGATAATTCTCCTGCTTTACCGCCCCATTGACCAACATATCTACTATAGCTTTGCATTATCATTCCATCGTTACCAGCAGCTAATGCCTGATGGACAAGTTTCTTTTCCAGGGGGTCTAATTGGTCAGTAGCAATTCTCAGCATATTTTGAGTCATTCCATAATACCCTTTATCTGGCCTAACTCCTTGATGGTGTAATACTATACCTGCACTTCCTAAATCTGCTGATGCAGAAAAGACTGCATTCCCCAACTTAGACATTGCTTGCCATGCTATAAATCCAGATGTTAACTGAGATATTCTAGGATTTCCTGCTAATGAATGATCTCCAACTATTTCTGTTAATGCTGCATTTAAGTTTCCGTATTCTCTTTTTGTAATTTTATTTTGTCCTCTTAATTCCTCCCAAATACTACGTAAATCACTAATTGGATCATATTTAATAGTTTTTAATGATTTTTTGCCATTATTAACAACCTCAAGTGTTTGTTTATATCCATAGCCCATTACCATACCTACTTCTAGGTAATTATCCATAGCTTGTAAATTTTGGAAAATAGCATGAGCTAAATTCTCATGTCCATATTTACTATTATAGTTTAATAAACTATTAGCATCTTTAAATTCAAAGATACGTCTATGTTTCATACTATCTAGTATTTGTCCTTGACCATGTATCTTAGGATTTGTTATGGAGTCCCAAACTTCCTCTAAATATTTTTTTGTGTCCCATTTAGATTGAGTAATACCAACACCATAATCATAATCCATATGAGCAATAGCATTAGCTTTGGTTTTACCTACATCTAAATCTCCAAGTATATCCTCTACCCATTGTTCTTTTGTTGCTGCTTTAATCCTTAAGGGATCATGATACTGTGATGTAACCCAACCAGGCTTATGATATAACCCCGATCCGTATGCTCTTGATTCAGCAACTTGAAGTGCTTGCTGTTTTTTTACTGCACTTGCCAACTGATATGCAACCTTATTTTTAGATTGCATAGATGTAGATTCAGACATCATTTCAGTTATAAATTCGTTTCTGAATGTTAAATCTGCATTCCTTGAGATAATATGACCTTCTATCAAAGTAAACATGTCACGTGTGGAAATATTTGCTTCTTGTTGTATATTAGATAATGATCTTTGATGTCTAGTTGTAACTCGACCTCCCATTGAATTCTTATCATCAGCAATAAACTTCCACATTTTACGGTACGGCCTTACTGTATTATCAGCAGTATAACGTGCCATTTGTATAAAACGATTATGTCGTTCTTTAGTTCTTAAATTACTATTACCTAAAAAATTTTCTGTTTTTTGTTGTTCAATAATATCTTCTACAAGTTCACGGCCACTTTTAGACGAAATATTGACACCATCTAGTAACCTATCAATAGTTAATTCATCTAATCCTGCATTTAATGCATCTGTTCTACATTTAGTAGCCACTTACACACTCCCTTTCATAAATCTAAGGCAATTAACAAATTTTTCAGCAGCATTTTTTGCTGTTTTTGCAGGATTAATAAATGCTTCTCCAATATCATCTACAAATTTTTGATTATATGTCCTATCATCAACTGCTTCTTTTTTGGGTGGAGTAACAGATTCATCTAACGGAGTACTTCCTTCATAAATTTTATCTGATCCTTGATGTTCCCTAATAATATCATCTTCTGCATCAATATCTTTAAATTGTGCATTATCTGCTTCTTTTGATGCAGCAGTAGTAGCAGTAGTATCTATACGTCCTTCTGTACCAAAAGTAGCTACTGGTTCTCCTCGGGACATTGCATTTTTAGCATCTGCAAGCCATGTATAGTGCATTACTTCAGGTGCTTTTTTAGCAACTTGCCATGCCATTGGCATCATAGAAAACATGCCTCCAAATGCTCCAGCTAATGCTATTTCTCCAAAGACTGAAAATTGATCTAAATTCCCTCCTTGTGATTCTACTGCTGCTGCTCTAGTAAATTGGAATAAAGATTCTGCCATCATTGTATCTGTTGCTCCTTGTAATACTGGCGCAGTATATCTAATAACAGGCATTTTCTGTGCTAATTTAGCTACTGTACCCATCCTACCTACAAAACCACCCATTCCAGCTAAGTTGACTGGATCAGGTAATCCTCCTAACATAATACCAGACAAATTAGGTAAACTCCAAAAATCAACGTTACGTCTAGTAAAGTTAAGTTCTGATAGTTTATCACTTTGAGTTGCTCTAACTAATGCAACTCCTTCTGTCATGTTTTCAGTATATGCAATCCCTTCTCTATATGATGGGTGCGATTCATTCCAATCTTCTTCATTAATTGGATTTTCATCAGGAGCGACCCATTCTGCTAATTTAGAAGTTAAGTACCCTAAAGTATTATACTGATTTAATGATTCTTCTATTCCAGACTTGAATGTGCCTACTGCTCCAGGTCGCCATCTATATAACGCATCTTCAATCCTTCTGTTTCCATAAATTTCATCTTCTTGTTCATAAAAATAAGGCATTATTCCCCTCTTTTTAATTCTGGCTTTAAGAAGCGCCATTCAGGATCATAGACTTCTTCTGGCGGTGCATTTGGACCTCTTGATAAAAACTCAACATCATACATTGAAAACATACGCTTTAATCCATAATCATTCCTGCCTTTATACATTGATCTATATCTCTGTCTTGCCAATTCATATAATTCTCTTTCTGATATTTCTTCTCCAGAAGTTTCTTGCGCTCTTTCAAAAGCTTGTACATCATCCCATAAAGGTTTCCAAAATAAATCTATTTCTAGTCTGCCAGGATCACTAAAATCTAATAAAAATCCTGTATCAAAAAGACTCCATGCTTTTGCATTAGATTTGTAATGTTTAGTGCCTGGTCCTAATTTTTCTATATAATGTTTTATTCTTCTCCTGCTCATGTCTGCTCCTGGAGTAAAAACACCAACATTTTCTAAACGTCGTACAGTATCTCCAACAAGAGAGTTATTTGGATGTTCTGTAAGTACATCTTTCCATTCAGATGGTTTCCTATCTTTATTATACAACCAATGAATATTATCTGACCAATCGAGATTTTCATAAGCATGTTCTGCTGCTGCTGCTTCTCCGATACGATCCATAAACTGTGATTTAGTTAAACGTATTGGTTTTGGCCCCGATCCATCATCATAATATGCATCACCTAATATTTCGATACTACTTGATTTCTCATTTGAATGACTAAATGTATTAAATGCTGCTACATCTTTATCATCCCCATGCTGACCAACTACTACGACTCTGTAACCATCTGTAGCAACATCATTAATTACAGTCCACCATACGTTCCCTCCTCCGTCTAACATGCCTTGAGCAACTTCATGCCAATTCTTATCCATATCTCTGTATGGTTCAAATAGTAACTGAGAACCATATTTATTTGTTATATGATAAAAAGCATTTACTTTATTTTCTTCTATCATATTTAAAGTTATACCACGTTTGCTCATTGCTTCTTTATCATGCCACAGACCTACTCCGTTTGGAAACTCTACTCCTCCATTTCGTTCAAGTACAGTATCTCCCCATAACAAACTGAAAGTCTTTTTTAAAGCCGTATCTTGTCCTATGCCATCTTTAACATATGATCCATAGACTTTCCATGCTGAGGCATACAAATCATCATATATTTGATCTCCTCCATCCATAAGTCTTTTATATGCCCTTGCTGGACTAAGTTGAAATGCCTCATTAAAACGAACCTTATGATTTTTAGCTCCTTCTACTCCTTCAGCCCAATCTTGCCCTTGATTTTGACCTCCTTTTGAAGGCGTGGCTATTCTTTTAAGTCTTTCTACATTAATAGCTCCTTTCCTCCCCTCTGTTTCATATATATTCCGAAGATGGAAGTAACCTACTGAGCCAGGTGCTTTATCCCGTACATTTTCAATATTCTGTATTGTCTGTGCCTCATAAGTATCATCATCTAAGACACCATTTATCATAGAATTTTTAACTCGTATATCATAATCAGATATAACTGAACTCAATATTGCTTCAGACATAATAATTTTCTAATCGTGCGATGTAATCATTTCTGCTAATGTGGCTTTTTGTGTATTTTTTTCTCTCTCCAATGCTTCTGCAGTAGCAACTTTGTCTGTTTTTTCTAATACAGCTGATACAAAGGCACTTCCACCTGGTTTAGCTTTCAAATAATCAACTGCTTGTGGCTCACCTTTTACAATTTCTGTTCCTTTAAGTTCATGGGATAAAAACTTTAACATATTATTTATTTTTTCCTCTTCATCGTTCCCCACCCACTGTGAGGGATACGCAATTTGCCATCGGTTTGTTGTTCTCATTTCGGTTATAAGAACTTTTGCTCCCATAAAAGAACTGTTAAGTTCTCTTTGACGTATATTTAATTCTTTTAATATGTGCATAGCGAAAGGTTTATTCCCAAAGAACATTACTGTTTTACCTAAATCGTCCCCTTTATTTTTAATTACCAATTGATTAGCGGTTATCTTTTTAGCATCCCAATTTTTATACTCCATTCCTATTGTCGTTAGGATACTATGTGCATCTGTATATCTTTTTATTATTTGCTTTTGTTTATCTGTAAACCCTCTTTTTTGTCCGTACTCTTGTTTCATTTCTTTTTCAAGGGCATCAATAGGATCTGTCCTTTTTAAATCGTCTCTTGATGCGCCGTCAGCAACGTCACTATAATATCCTATTTCCAGTCTTTGTGATTCCTTAATTGCGTTAAATAATGCTTTGTCATTTTGATCACTTCCTGCAAATAGTCTTTTTGATAAAGTTTTATTATAATTAGGATTCTTGTTCCCAGCAGTAACGGCTTTAGTTGCATGAGCTATAAATTTTACTTTATCATTTTCAAATAACCCTTGGAGATATGGGTCGTTTTCCCACTTTTTATCTACTTTATCATCATCAACTTTTGTCCATTCTGAACCTTCTGAAGCATACTCATCTAAAAATAAAAGAGTACTATCACTTGTAAGTAATTGTTCAGTCTCCTGTGCTAAAAATAAATCCATTAAGTTGACTCTAGACCCTTTTTCAAAGTCTTTAAATGCATCTATGATTTTATGCTTATTCTGCAAAAACAGCTTAACACCATCCCTATCTGACCCTTTAACTGTATTTTCTGTGTATTCCCACCTTCCCTCCATTTGATCTGTACCTTCAGGTAGTATCCACTCTTTGGTTTTATTTGTCTTATCAGGAACAAGTTTTTTAAGCTCATCATCACTTTTCAATTTAAACAAACCAGTTTCAGGATCTTTAGATCCGTACTGATACCAATAATTTGGATCTTCTTTACTTTTTTGTTCAATCTCAGAAAAAATAAAATTTGAATCGGCCAGTTCCTTCCTATCTTCTGCTCCAGAATGCATTGCACCTGCTAGGGCGACCATTCTTGCTTTAACTTTTTGTGTAGTAAATTTTGGATTATTTAATATGCTCCTTATCTTTGTGTTTAAATTAAAAATCCCATCTGTACTCGTAAGCTCAATAACTTGTAATGCTTCATATACTAGATCTTGATCAGGCTCTTTATCTTTACGATCATAGGCTTGTATATACCTATTTAAAGTGGCAGGTTCTAAGACATACTCTATACTTCCCATACCTCCTTGCCCATCATACTCTCTGGTATATCTGTACCCTGTAGTCCTTGCTTTATCAATAGCAGCAGGTTCGTTTTGATTTGCATGGTTTTGAAATTGTTGAAGTAGAATTTGCTGCATATTTGCATTAATTATAGTATTGGCTTCATCAAAATCTATTGACGAATTATCTACTGCATCAAACACTCGTTCTGACAATCTTTCTAATTCTACTTTTATTTGTCTATTAGCATCATCCGTTAAACCAGTTTTTATACCTATATCCTCGGGTTTAGATCCTCCTTCCCCAGCACCAGGAATACTTTTATCTCCTTCACGTATCCTATTAAAAATATATTTTTTATACCTTTCCCTGTGCATACCTTCATCAAATTCTGAACCAGAATCTGCAAGAAAAGTTTTTAAATAGTCAGCCATTGGAGCTTCTTTATTCCAATTTTTGTCTTGGCTTAATACACTTAATACTTCTTGGGACACATTATGACTGAGCTTATTTAACCTCATTTTATTATGAGATTTAGAAAGGGCAGAAAATTGTTTCATCAAATTGCCCTCTGTAGTTTGTTTTGAGGTATTGTAATACTTTTTTATTTTGCTTTTAAATTGAGGACTTAATCCTTCAAAGTGGTCATATTCTTCAATTGGTTTAATACCAAATTTTGAACCATCTGGCATAACTAATTTACCTTCATTATAATCAGACATAAATTCCGTAGCATTCAGATCTGCTGCATCCATGTCTGTCATGGTATTGTTTATTTGTTCATTTCGTTGTATAAATTCAGTTTGTATTGCTAATTCCATACCATCAACAACTTCTTGTTGTCTAGTCCGTTCTAAGCCACCAAATACTTGAGCTAGTTGACCTGTAAGCTTTTGAGATGCATCCCATACTGCTTTTTCACCTAAAGCTGCCTCAGCAACAAAAGGATCAGGATTGCGGTTGCTTTTCTGAACTGCTTTTAGATTAAGTACAGGGGTTTTAGCCCTATCAAATGCTTTACCAGTTAAATCTGCCATATTTATTTATACATTCCAAGTATCATACCAACCTGACTTTGGATCGTCTGAAAATGCCCCTTTTTCAAACCCTCCATTTGCTCCAATATATGAAGATCCTGCATTCCCAAATGCGCCTATCATACCAGCAAAAAATGCTGAATCTGCTCCTGATCTAGCACTATCGGCTGCACGACGTAACTGTTTAATCCTCATTTCAGCTTTAAAATCTTCCATTTTATTTATTGCAACTGCATTTTGCTGAATATTATTTAATTCTTCTGTTGTACCTTGCATTATAGCCAACTGCTGACTTGCATTCTGTATATGTTGGTTTATAATCTTCTCATTGGGAGTCCCAGCACCAAGCATAGCTCCACTTGATCCTCCTTCAGCTCTCATATTTTCTACAGTTTTTAGTCCTTTTAATCCGAACATTCCTGCGTTATCCAAACCAGATTTGAGAGTATTTATTTTACGCTGTCCTGTTATATAATTACGTTGATCAGTATTAAATTTTTTAGTTAGTTCTGTTTCTCCTGCTAATAAATCATACTCATCAGCTTTTCCTAACGCCCCTTCTTTTCCTGCTTTTGCACCCATATATCCTTGATATAAGGATAAAAGAGCAAACCCTGCTGCTACATAACTCATGGCCCCCCTGTTTCTAGTTCAATTGATAATCCATTTATTTGCATAGGTAAAGGACTAATACTTTTTATTTTAACAGTATGTGTTTCCCATCCGATACCAGATAATGTTTGTTTTCTAAATCCACTAAATAATGGGATTGCTTCACCAGTATTTTGTTGAGTAGACCGAAACAACAATTCTTCAATTAGATCGTTCCCATCAACATTATATATTAAACTAACTCCTAAACTATCTTGAATTAATACTGTTACTGTTTTTAACCTTTTGTTCCATGTGTATTGATTTTCTAATGTAGGAGGACTTAGGGTTGTCATAGATGCATCATAGGGCAATCCTGATACTGCTGTAGTTGAAATTGAATGATCAAGTGTAACAACACTACTTGCAACTGTCTTTCTTGCATGTTCCATCCCATTTGTGCATAATCCTAACGCTTGTCCTTCTAGGTGTGCAACAGTTAGTATTTTTAATCTAACATCAATTACTGCATTATCAGCAGGAACGGCAACTAAGTTTTGATTTAAAGTCCATGTAGATGTAGTTGCACTTACAATAATCGTAGCTGTTTGTGATGTACTTCCTGCATCTGTTAATACTATTGTATCATTGATTGCATAACCAGTTCCTATACTTGTAACGGTTACTGTAGGGTTTCCAGCTCCAAGTGTGACTGTAGTAAATCTTGCACCTGTCCCTAACCCCGAAGTGCTGGTTTGTACAATACCAGTTTCTGTATTACTAACTTGCCATGCACCAGATGGAGTTGGTGTTGTATCTGATAAAGAACTTATTTCACCTATAGTCGCAGATACTACTGTATATACTGTAGTATCACCAGCAATCAAAAATGTTGTATTAGCTGGTGGTGCAGTAGTTATTCCATCGACTATTAAATTAGCTTGGCTGGTAGCTTGACTTGCTCCTTTTACTAGTGGTGTACCTGTTAATATGTCTGATACTTTATGTATAATTGCACTATCAAGAAAAACTAATTCATTGCGAGGTACTATATTTTCTGAAGGGAATCTGTCTAATCTTTCAATATAATTCTTTGTTGCTCCATTAACAGTCCTGCTTACTTTGAGCCATACTTGATCATAATCTGTTCGTGGAATAATTTCTAAATCTGTAACTTTTGCATCTGCCCCTCCAATTGTATGTACTGACCATGCTTTAAATTTTACTTGGCGATCATAACTTAAGGAAAGAATTTTTCCATTTGCCATAACCATCCATATAATTGGATTAGGTCTTTCTTGCCATACCAATTTAATTATAGAGCTTGTTGATATAATATCATATGCTTTCATTGAAATACGAGTTTGTAGCCATTGATCTTCCGATCCAGAGAACTCTAGCTCCTGTATTTCTCTCCCACCTCTTTGAGGATAAACAATAACATTTGATACAACTACTGGCTGAACATCTGTTGCAGAGTATGAAGTTTCACGATTAATAGTAAATCTACCAGGAGTAACAGTTAGATTAGTTTCTGATCCATAAAGGAAATACACTCCAGCAGAAGTCCCCATTGCAAGACGTTTAGAATCTAATAACCACAGTATCTCATCTAATGTGTCTGAGTCTATTGTGAAATATAATCCGTTAGACGAACTTATAACTTCTGTTGTTACTCCTGAAGTAAGAACAAGCGGAGAATCTTGTACACCTAGTTCTGTAGGTGCAAAGTTATAAAAGTTTCCTGATCGAGATAACCATATTGTAGAAGGTTCTAATGCTGTAGCAGCAAAACAGAGTCTCTGTTGGTATATCTGTGACTGTCTTGGATATCCATTACCAGTAAACGCATCTGGACCTTTTGATGCAAGATTAGTATACGTCCAGTATCCACTAAAAGCTCCTAATCTCCATTCACTTGATCCTGCCGATAAGCTTCCTGTCCAGTATCCATTATCAGAATACACAGATAAATCAGTTTTTAATTTTACTGTAACTTGTGATTCCGAAACACGTGAAACAATATTCCCCCACGCCCATCTAATTCCACCTCTTCTTGTTGTTGTATCAGCAATTGGATTTAATCTTATTAGTCTTCCAATATCATCAGTAGTAAAATAATGACCCCCATATCCATTTCCTGCTGTAGAAGAAGATGTTGCCCATAAATCTGGATTTGTGCTATATCTGTATTTAGAGTCTACTGTAATTGTAGAGTCTCTTTCATAAATACGTCTAAGTGCTTTAATTTTTCCTGTAAACTGATTACCAGGTGTCGGAGTTGGTGAAGCAGCATCTTTATTTATATAACCAATATCAAATGCAGCCCCATTGGGTTGATCTGAGATTTGGAATGAAACTGAGGTTGCATATACTACATAAAAATAATTATTTGCAACATGTGTTCCTGTAGCAGAAGTACTAATATTAGAATTAGAACTATGATAAGAAGGATAATAACCACCTAAACATACATCACCACCATCAGCAGGATCAACAGTTCCATCTTTAATTATTATTTGTGTGTTGTCTGTTAGCGCATTTACAAATAAGTTAATTTTTTGACCAACTTGCATACCATGATTTGCAAGTATAATAACATTATTTACAACATCAAATTGTACATATGCAATTTCATCATTAACTTCTGCTGACACATTTGCAGAAACGCTATTTAATGCAACTAAAGCCTTGTCTGGATTAGCATTAGTATTTTCATAAGGGCCATCTTCCTGATCATAATTACTCATTGTCCATACTGAATTATCTTCAGCACGTACTAAGGAAGCAGTTGAATCAATTGTTCTAGATAAAAGAAAGGGTTTTCTTGTAGGACATGTAAAAAATAATACGTCACCACTTTGAGTCCAAGTTAATTTTTTTATCTCATCAACATTAAGACTCGCATTTGAGGCATGTGTATATGTAAACCATCTATGAGATTTTATTACATATGGAAGCTGTGGTGCTGTACCAAAAAATGTTAATTGTTTGTCCTGAGAGAATATTCTTATGTATGCTTTATTACTGAATGTACAAGCTACTGTCCTGGCAGCATTACCAGTTTCCGTAATTGTAAATGTAGTAGCTGAATCTATAGAAACAATAGTTGCACTTGTGTCGGCTGATGGATAAGCAGTTGTTGTTGCGATTGTTGCAACACCTCCACTCTGCCATAAGTGTTGACCAATACTCAGCAAGGCCACATTACCAGATGTTGCTGTAACTGTTGTTGATCCACTTGTAAAGTCACAATTAAACGTGGTATCAGTAGCATTTTCATCATAACCTATTTCAATAACATATGCTTCAACTCCTCCTTTATAGAAAGGGATTAGTCTTGAATAGGCAGTCTTAGCCTCTGCCACATGTATTGTGCCTGGGCGCTTCACCATTGGCCCCTCAATCAAAGGGATCATGTTCTCAGCATCAGAAACACCAAAGGAGTAAAACTCTTCAGGAGAACGACCCTGGAGGCTTTTAGCTAATATCCCTTCAGTAAATCTAGATTGCTGGAATTCAAATGTTGGCATTAAGATACTGGCGGTGTGAAATTGTTGGCTACGGCATTACCAGTTTTTGGATAATTAAATGTCCTGTGAACTGGTGTTGTTTCTCTACGCCTTGCATTCCAGAAAGTTGAATCTTCCCTATGTTCTGGTGTTTTGTCTTTAGAATTCGCAGATCTGGCTTCTTGCAAAGACATTACATACTTTTGCATAAGACGATCTCTAAGTGTATCTTTACCAGTTAACGATTCAGATACTTCAGTTGCTAATTTTAAAGCAATAGCTTCTGCTAATAATACATCTAATGTACCTATATCTGTTGGTTCAAATACATATAATAGATTTAATGTGGTTTCATTAGATAATATATTATTGCCTTGTACTCTGTATCTTGAAACAGGATGTACTTCAACTACTTTAATATAGTCTGCTGGTAATTGGAAGGTACTATTAAACCCAAATAAAGGATCATCAATCTTTGTTAACTCCACTCTTTTCATTACAGAATTCCAGTCATGCATTCTTAAGACTGTACGTATTACATCATCTATCCTAGCACTTGTAATCCTTGCTCTTGCATTGTCGTCATTTAAGTTTTGTATAGGTGCTTCACCTAAGTTGGATAGTGCAAGATTTGCGATACTAACTTTATTCATAATTTCCCTTTAAAAAAAGGGGCATAGTTTCCTACACCCCCTAATTGGTTAATCAATTGTATAATGAATCGTACAGGTGATTATCCTAGCTGCAGTCCACACAGTTGTAGTATTTTTAACT
>Ga0209709_10002783_pt1 | contig 14909 bp, 12 predicted proteins | sample ArcticOcean_MG_C_2_FD_187435 | JGI IMG/M metagenome (GOLD analysis project Ga0209709, IMG submission 187435) | Marine microbial communities from western Arctic Ocean - ArcticOcean_MG_CB4_136 (SPAdes) (version 2) | ecosystem: Environmental > Aquatic > Marine > Oceanic | place: Arctic Ocean... | reverse complement strand
TTGAGGATATGTTTAAGGAATTTGGAACACCACAGAAAAGAAAATCTTCAGCGCTAGGGTCTGGATTTATTATTAGTGAAAAGGGAATTGTAATTACTAATAATCATGTTATTCAAGATTCTGAGGACATTGTAGTAAGAGTTGGTGGAGATAAAGAATATAAAGCTACAATTATTGGAGCTGACCCATTATCTGATATTGCTGTTCTTCAAATAGTTTCTAAAGAAAAATTTATTCCTGTTGAATTTGGTAATTCAGATAAAGCAAGAATTGGTGATTGGGTAATAGCAATTGGTAACCCCTTTGGTTTAGGTGGAACAGTTACATCTGGAATTATTTCAGCGAGAAATAGATCAATAGGTCTTTCACGGTATGAAGACTATATTCAAACGGATGCATCAATTAATTCAGGAAATTCTGGGGGACCATTATTTGATATGAATGGAGATGTAATAGGAATTAATACTGCTATTTTAGGTAAAGGTGGTTCAATTGGTATAGGTTTTTCAATACCGTCTAATAGTGCAAAAAAAGTTGTTAGTCAATTAGTAGAATTTGGTGAAACTAAAAGAGGTTGGCTTGGTGTCAGAATTCAAGTTGTGACAAAAGAAATTGCAGATGTAGAAGGGTTAGGAGAACCAAGAGGCGCCTTAGTAGCAAGTGTCGCTGAAAAAAGTCCTTCTGATAAAGCGGGGATTAGAGATGGAGATATCATACTAGAATTTAATGGAACAAAAATTAATGAAATGAAAGAATTACCAATAATTGTTGCACAAACAAAAGTTGGAAAAACTGTAGATGTAAAAGTTTGGAGAAATAAAAAAGAAATTATTAAAAAAATTAAATTAGGAAGATTGGAAACTTCAAGTGACTTCAAAGAAGAGAAAAAAGAAAAAAAAACTGAAACACCAGAAATTTCAGAAATTAAGTCTTTAAAAATTATAGCAAGATTATTAAATAAAAAAGATATCGAACAACGAAAACTTCCAAATCAAACAACAGGTTTAGTCATAACTAATATTGGTAAAAATAGTCCAGTTAACTATTTGAATATAGGTGATGTAATAGTTGAAGCTCAAAAGAAAAAAATTAAATCTATAAAAGACCTTGAAGAAATAGTTGATAAAGCTCTAAAATCTAATCAAAAAACAATTTTGATTGTCATTTATAATAGTCAAAATCAAAGAAGGTATATTGGAGTTAAGTTAGATTGATAATGGACAAGCAGTCCAAGATTATTTTAATTTCAGGCCCTACTGCTTCAGGTAAATCAAATTTTGCAATCAAAATTGCAAAAAAGATTAATGGAGAAATCATTAATGCAGACAGTATGCAGGTTTATAAACAATTAAAAATTCTTACTGCTAGACCAAATAAAAAAGATCAAAAAAAAATTAAACATCACATGTATGGTGTTGTTAATTTAAATAAAAAATTTTCTACTGGTCAGTGGTTAAATACAGCTATAAAAAAAATTAAAGAAATTAAAAAAAGAAAAAAAACTCCTATTTTAGTCGGTGGTACAGGATTGTATTTCCAAACTCTAATTGATGGCTTAGTTAAAATTCCAGAAATTCCTATTAAATTTAGAAATAAGATTAGATTGATTCAAAAAAAAGAAGGACAGCAAAAATTTTATAAAAAACTTTTACAAATTGATCCTATGGCAAAAGATAAATTCGATCAAAATGATTCTCAAAGAACAGTTAGAGCCTTTGAGATTAAATCATTTACAAAAATTTCTATGTATGAATGGTTAAACAAAACTAAATCTGAATTCAAGAATGAAGATTTTTTAAAACTATATATTGACTTTAAAAGAGAGGATTTAATTAAGAGAATTTCATTAAGATCAATCAAGATGATTGAGGAAGGAGCAATAAAGGAGGTAAAAAAATTTATTAAATTAAAAATTAAAAAAGATTTAAGTGTGAACAGGGTAATAGGGATTGACGAATTGACACAGTACTTAGATGGAAAAATTGATTTAGATCAAACACAAGAATTAATTTCAATTAAAACAAGACAATACGCCAAAAGACAGGCCACATGGGCGAGAAGCAGGATGACATCTTGGGAAAAAATTAAACCAATTAAGATTTCTGACTATATAAAAAAATTAAAAAAATCATCGCTTAAACTTGACCAATTAACATAAAGTCCGATAGATTGCCTGAATGTCAAAATTATATTCTGGAGCCGAGATTGTATTTAAGTGTCTAGAAGACCAAAAAGTAGAACACATTTTTGGTTATCCCGGTGGAGCAGTACTCCCAATTTATGATGAGTTAAAAAACCACCCATCAATAAAACATATTTTAGTTAGACACGAACAGGGTGCTGGTCATGCTGCAGAAGGTTATGCAAGATCAACTGGCAAACCTGGCGTTGTATTGGTTACATCAGGACCAGGTGCTACTAATGTCGTGACTGCATTAACTGATGCCTACATGGACTCAATTCCACTAGTTTGTATTTCAGGTCAAGTGCCAACACATTTAATTGGAACAGATGCCTTCCAAGAGTGTGATACTACAGGAATTACTAGACCGTGCACAAAACATAATTGGTTAGTAAAAGATATCAATGATCTTCCAAGAATAATGCATGAAGCGTTTAAAGTTGCAACAACTGGAAGACCAGGACCAGTACTAGTTGATATTCCAAAAGATATTCAGTTTGCAAAAGCAAAATATTTTAAACCTAAAAAAGAAAAAAAGTTAAAAGAAAAATCTCTTAATGCATTTAAGCAAAGTGATATTGATCAATTAGTAGATTTAATGAAAAAAGCTTCAAGACCAGTTTTTTATACTGGCGGTGGAGTAATTAATTCAGGTCCAAGAGCAAGTGTACTATTGAGAGAACTTGTTTCTACAACCGGATTTCCAATTACATCAACCCTTCAAGGCTTAGGTGCTTACCCAGGAGACGACAATCAATTCTTAGGAATGCTTGGTATGCATGGAACTTATGAAGCTAACAATGCAATGCATGACTGTGACTTATTAATTAATATAGGCGCAAGATTTGATGATCGTATTACTGGTAAGATTGACGAATTTTCTCCAAAATCTAAAAAGGTTCATATTGATATTGACCCATCATCGATAAATAAAATTGTAAAAGTTGATTTATCTATCGTAGGAGATGTTAGTGATGTCATTAGATCTACAACACAAACTTTAAAAAAGAAAAATTTAAATTTAGAAAAATCAAATAAACAAAAAATCTCAAAATGGTGGCAACAAATTCAAAAATGGAGAACAAAACAATCTCTAAATTTTGTTAATAGTAATAAAATTATTAAGCCACAACATGCCGTGCAAAGACTTTATGAATTAACAAAAAATCAAGATACCTACATCACAACAGAAGTTGGACAACATCAAATGTGGGCGGCACAACACTATAAATTTAATAAACCTAATAGATGGATGACATCAGGTGGACTTGGAACAATGGGGTACGGATTGCCTGCTGCAGTAGGTGTTCAGGTTGCTCACCCAAAGAAATTAGTTGTTGATATTGCAGGTGAAGCTTCAATTTTAATGAACATACAAGAGATGTCAACAGCAGTTCAATATAATCTACCTGTAAAGATATTTATCTTAAACAACCAATATATGGGTATGGTTAGACAGTGGCAGGAACTTCTTCATGAAAAAAATTATTCTGAAAGCTATTCAAAAGCGTTACCAGACTTTGTTAAATTAGCTGAAGCTTATGGGTGCGTTGGAATTAGAGCAGAAGATCCAGATGAGCTAGACGAGAAAATTGAAGAAATGATTAATACTGATAGACCAGTAATCTTTGATTGTCATGTTGATCAAGATGAGAATTGCTTTCCAATGATCCCATCAGGAAAACCTCACAACCAAATGTTATTAGGACCCAAAGACCAAGAAGACAACAAAATTACAGGAAAAGGAAAAGCTTTAGTTTAAAATGGTAAAATCTAAATCAGCATATAGCATACCAACCAAACTTGGAAAATTAGATACACATATTATTGTTGTATGGGTTGATAATGAAGCAAGTGTATTATCAAGAGTGGTTGGGTTATTTTCAGGAAGGGGATATAATATTGAATCTTTAGCTGTTGCAGAGGTAGATCATAAAAAAAATCTTTCTAGAATTACAATTGTAACTATTGGAACACCCCAAGTTATAGAACAAATTATATTACAATTAAAAAAGCTAGTTCCAGTCCATAAAGTTGGAAATTTTAAAAGAGATGATAAAAATGTTATATTTAAAGAGATGGCACTATTAAAAATTGTTGCAAATCCTATCAAAATTAAGAAAGCTTTAAATGCTTGTAAAAAATACAATCCAGTTATATTAGATCAAACAAATAAATCGGCTGTAATTCAAATAACAGCATTAAGAAGAGAAATAGATAACGTAGCAAAAAATTTAAAACCATTTGGTCTTGTTAGCGCCTCAAGAACTGGAGCGGTAGCAATGACAAGAGGTGCAGAGATTTTTAATTAATTATAAAGGAGAAAAAAAATGAAAATGTTTTATGAAAAAGATGCAGATGTAGATTTAATTAAGAGTAAAAAAATAGCAATTTTTGGTTATGGAAGCCAAGGACATGCACATGCATTAAACCTAAAAGATAGTGGAGCTAAAGAAGTTGTTGTAGCTCTTAGAGATGGATCTGCAAGTAAAGCAAAAGCAGAATCTAAAGGTTTAAAAGTAATGGGTTTATCTGATGCTGCAGAGTGGGCAGAAGTTGCCATGATACTTACTCCAGATGAATTACAAGCAGCAATTTACAAAAATCATATTGACCAAAGAATTAAACCAGGAACAAGTATAGCTTTTGCTCACGGGTTAAACATTCATTACAAGCTTATTGAAGCAAGAAAAGATTTAGATGTATTTATGGTTGCACCAAAAGGACCTGGACATTTAGTTAGAAGTGAATTTGAAAGAGGTGGCGGAGTACCATGTTTATTTGCCGTTCATCAGGATGGAACAGGTAAAGCACGAGACCTTGCATTATCATACGCTTCAGCAATTGGTGGTGGAAAGTCGGGAATTATTGAAACAACATTCAAAGACGAATGTGAAACTGATTTATTTGGTGAGCAATCAGTTCTTTGTGGTGGATTAGTAGAGCTGATTAAAAATGGTTTCGAAACTTTAACTGAAGCAGGATACGAACCTGAAATGGCATACTTTGAATGTCTACACGAAGTAAAATTAATTGTAGATTTAATTTATGAAGGTGGAATTGCAAATATGAATTACTCTATCTCAAATACGGCAGAATATGGTGAGTATGTATCCGGTAAAAAAATTGTAGACAGTGAAAGCAAAAAACGAATGAAAGAAGTTTTAGCTGACATTCAATCAGGAAAATTTACTAAAGATTGGATGAAAGAGTGTGAGGGTGGACAAAAGAACTTTTTAAAAATGAGAAAAGATCTTGCGGATCATCCAATTGAAAAAGTTGGTGCAGAACTAAGAGCAATGATGCCTTGGATCGGTAAGAAGAAATTAATAGATAGCGATAAGAGTTAATTTTTACTAAAAACTCAAATCGAACTGAAATTGTAGCCAAAATATAACAATTATTTTGCAATCTCTATTATAGATTGTATTATGGTTTTTCCAAAATTATTGGCTATGAGCGACAAAGATAAAGTTTTTATATTTGATACTACAATGCGTGATGGTGAACAATCACCTGGTGCATCAATGAGTCTTGAGGAAAAAATTCAAATTGCAAGAATTTTTGATGAATTGGGAATTGATATTATCGAAGCTGGTTTCCCTATTGCGTCTCCAGGTGACTTTGAAGCTGTAACAGCAATAAGTAAAATTTTAAAAAATTCAATTCCATGTGGATTATCAAGAGCTAGTAAAAAAGATATTGATACATGTCATGAAGCATTAAAAAATGCTCCAAGATTTAGAATCCATACTTTTATCTCAACAAGTCCTTTACACATGAAACATAAGTTAAACAAATCTCCAGAACAAGTTTTAGATGCAATAAAAGAAAGTGTAACTTATGCAAGAAACTTAACAGATGATGTTGAATGGTCTTGTGAAGACGGAACAAGAACTGATATGGATTATATGTGTAAATCAGTTGAGCTTGCAATCAGTTGTGGCGCAACTACAATAAATATTCCAGATACTGTTGGTTATACAATTCCTTCTGAATATACAAAAATAATTACAACATTAAAAAATAAAGTTCCAAATATTGATAAAGCAATTTTATCTGTTCATTGCCATAACGATTTAGGATTGGCTGTTGCAAATTCTTTAGCGGGTGTTTCTGCGGGTGCTAGACAGGTTGAATGTACAATTAATGGAATAGGTGAAAGAGCTGGTAATGCAGCACTTGAAGAAATTGTAATGGCAATAAGAACAAGAAACGACTTGATGCCTTATACAACAGGAATTAAAACTGAATTGTTAAGCAAAGCTTCAAAAATAGTTTCTAACGCAACTTTTCCAGTACAGTTTAATAAAGCAATAGTTGGAAAAAATGCTTTTGCTCATGAAGCGGGAATTCACCAAGATGGAATGCTTAAAAATAGAGAAACATATGAAATTATGACACCAGAGAGTGTGGGGGTTAAAAAAACCTCATTGGTGATGGGAAAACATTCTGGACGACATGCATTCAAAGAAAAATTAAACGATCTTGGTTACGCAGATGTTACAGACGATGTAATTCAAACTGCTTTTGGTAAATTTAAGATTTTGGCAGATAAGAAAAAACATGTTTATGATGATGACATTGCAGCTTTAGTTGATGAAAGTATGGTTTTAGATAAATATGTAATCAATTTAAAGTCATTAAAAGTTTTTGCAGGAACGGGTGAACCACAAAAAGCAGAAATGACACTTGATGTTTATGGTGAAGTAAAATCAACATCAGAAACAGGAGATGGTCCTGTAGATGCTATTTTTAAATGTATAAAAGTTTTATACCCACATGATGTTAAACTACAGTTATATCAAGTTCATGCGGTTACAGAAGGAACTGACGCTCAAGCAACTGTAAGTGTTAGGATTGAAGAAGAGGGAAAAACTACCGTAGGACAAGCAGCAGACACAGACACATTGGTAGCGTCAGCTAACGCTTATTTAAGTGCTTTAAATAAGATGATAATTAAAAGAAAAAAAACTGCTCCAGTAGAGCACGAAACTCAGAAAGTGAAGGGAATATAAGATGTCTAAATGGTTTAAAAATTTAACTAATATTTGGAGCCAAGATATGGCGATTGACCTCGGTACTGCAAACACACTTGTTGTATTAAAGGGACAAGGTGTAGTTTTAAACGAACCATCTGTTGTTGCTATAGCAGATAATGGAGGAAAGAAGACTGTTTTAGCTGTTGGTGACGAAGCAAAAACAATGCTTGGAAGAACACCTGGTAATATTAGCGCCATTAGACCTTTAAGAGATGGTGTGATTGCAGATTTTATTGTTACAGAAGAAATGATTAAACATTTTATTAAAAAAGTTCATAAAAATAGAACTTTCGCAAACCCTAGAATTTTAATTTGTGTTCCAACTGGATCAACTCCAGTTGAAAGAAAAGCAATTCAAGATAGCGCACTTGCAGCAGGAGCACGAAGAGTACAATTAATTGAAGAGCCTATTGCTGCAGCTATTGGTGCAGGCCTTCCAATCTCAGAAGCAACTGGATCAATGGTTGTTGATATTGGTGGAGGTACTACGGAGATAGCAGTTATGTCTTTAGGAGGTCTTGTTTATTCTAGATCATTAAGAGTTGCAGGAGATGCAATGGATGCAGCGTTAGTTAACTACATGAGAAAAGAATATAATCTTATGATTGGAGATAGCACTGCAGAAAAAATAAAAAAAGAAATTGGTACTGCGATTCCAACAAACACTAATACTTTTGCTGTTAAAGGTAGAGATTTAAGATCAGGCACACCTAAGGAAGTGAATATTACTGAAGAAGACACGTCAGAAGCTTTAAATGATATTTTAAAAGAAATGGTTAATGGTATAAAAAATGCTTTAGAAAACACACCTCCTGAATTATCTGCAGATTTAGTTGATATGGGGTTAACACTAACAGGTGGTGGAGCTTTACTAAAAAATATTGATAAAAGATTTTCCAAAGAAACGGGACTACCTGTTCATATTGCAGATGATCCTTTAGCATGTGTTGCAATCGGGACTGGAAAAGCTTTAGAGCAAGAAGAAACTTTCTCTACCATGTTATCTGAATATTAAAAATAATGGAAACAAGCAGAGATGATTTTGTAATTGCAATAAGATCTGCTTTTTTAAAGAAAGGAACACAGCAAAGATTTTCATTGCTAGGTTTAATATTTTTTTCTATAATTTTTTTAATTTTAGGTAGTTTAAATTTTAAAGCTATAAATTACATAAAAATTGCAATCAACGAGGTTGTTTATAGATCTTCTTTTATAGTCTCTGGACCAGAAAATTTTTTAAAAGATAGTTATCTTATAGCTCAAAATCACCTCAATCTTTATAATGAAAATGAAAAAAATAAGTCTGAATTAACAATTTTAAGATCAAAAGATTTATTAAATGAGTTTATTGTTAATGAAAATAAAAGATTAAAAAACATAGTTGAGGACTATGTTGCTGAATCCGACACTATATTTGCCAAAGTTTTAAGTGATAAAGGAAGCCCATTCTTAAAATCAATTATAATTAATAAGGGAAGCAAACATAAGGTCCATCTAGGAATGGTTGTTATGGATGAAGAATATCTAATTGGAAAAGTTGTTCAGGTCAACTATCTATCATCTAGGGTATTATTACTTTCAGATTTGAATAGCAAAATTCCAGTCATTGTAGAACCAAATGGAATACAGTCCATATTATCAGGTACGGGTAAAGATTATGGGGTCATTCAGTATAGTAAAAAAGATGAAATTATCGAAGACAAATCTATTATTTACACATCAGGTGCTGGTGGTTTATTCAAATCTGGAATACCAGTAGGTAAATTAGATAGTAATTACTTAAATGAAGAACAAAATGTTACATTTTTCTCAGATTTTTCCCAATTAAAATTTGTAAAAATTTTTTTATACATAGGTAATGAGGTTAAATGACAGAGTTAAGAAATAAAAATTTTATTAAAAAAATATTATCGCAAATACCATTAATCCTACTTTTTATATCTGTTTTAAATAATTTTGATTTTAATTATTTAGGTTTGAAATATTTTTCATTTAACTTTTCCTATATCTTAATTTTTTATTACAGTTTAAAAAAAAGTGAGAGTTTAGGATATATTTATATTTTTATAGCAGGTTTATTTAACGATGTTGTTATAGGAACTCCAATTGGATTAAGTAGTTTAATGTATTTGATACTTTGTGTTGCTGCTGCCTATCTTAGAAATATTACTTTAAGACCAAGTTTAATCAAAGATTGTATTTTTTTTCTTATAACTATATTAATTATAAATTCATTATTATTTATAATTCTAAATTTTATTTTTTATTATCAATTAAAATATTTTGACCAAATAATAAATATTATATTTACATTTTTATTTTATTTTTTATTTTCAAACTTATTTGGTTTTTTTGAAAATAACTTTGTGGGCAGAACTAATGCTAGGTGAAAATTTTGGTGTAAAAAAAATTCAAACTATTAATAGAAGAATGTTTATTATTGGTGCTGCTAAATTAATTGTATTTACGGGAATAATAGCTCGACTATTTTCATTACAAATTACAGAAAACAAAAAATATTTAACTTTATCTGACAAAAATAGGTTACGTGAATGGAGGTTACCTCCAGTTAGAGGCAAATTCTTAGATTATTTTGGAAACGTAATTGCTGGTAATTTAAAAGTGTATCAATTGCACGTCATTCCTGAAGAGGTAGAAGATTTTAAATATTTAATGGTAAGATTAAAAGAAATTTTAAGCATTGATAGTGCACAATTTAAAAAAATAATAAAACAAAAAAACAAACAAAAATCATGGGAAACTTTAATTATTTCTAGGAATTTAACTTGGGAACAATTTACAAAAGTTAATTATTTTTTACACGATTTAACTGGTGTAAAACCAGTTTTATCAGTTTCCCGTAATTATCCATTTAATGAAAATTATACCCATGTTTTGGGTTATGTTAGTGAAGCTAGCGAGAAAGATATTTTAAACAATAAAATGATTAAAAATAAATACGTACCCGGTTTAAAAGTTGGAAAAATAGGGTTAGAAAAAACTTTTGAAAATGAACTGATTGGTACAAATGGTATTCAGAGATATGAAGTTAATGCATATGGAAAAAAAATTAGTCAACTTGATCACACAGAAGGACTAAGTGGTAAAACTATTAAACTTACAATAGATACAAAAATACAACAATTATGTAGTGAGCTTTTGAAAAATGTGGCTGGTTCAATAAGTGTAATGGATATTTACACAGGTGATATTTTAGCTATGCAATCTTCACCATCATTTGATCCAAATTTGTTTCTTTTTGGGATTAATCAAGACGATTGGCAGTTAATTAGAAACAACCCTTTAAAACCTTTAGTTAACAAAACTTTATCAGGTTTATATTCTCCAGGATCAACATTTAAACCCATGGTAGCTTTTTCTGCTCTAGAAAATGGAATTATTAATGAAAATTTTAAAGTCAAATGTACTGGTAAGATTGAAATGTATGGACAAACTTACCACTGCTGGAAAAAAAAAGGCCATGGAGTTGTGAGTTTAAAAAATGCAATGAAACAGTCTTGCGATACATATTTTTATGAAATTGCAAGAAAACTTGGGGTAGATCGTTTAAAAGAAACATCTATAAAATTTGGTCTTGGTGAAAAAGTGTTAAATGAAACTTTTGGTAATGAAAAAAAAGGATTAATTCCAGACACTAAATGGAAAAAAGATAATTTGGGAAAAGGATGGGTTATAGGCGAAACATTAATTACAGGTATTGGACAAGGTTATACTCAAACTACGCCACTTCAATTATGTCAAATGACAGCCCAACTTGCGAACGGTGGCTTTAAAATTTATCCAAAAATCATAGTAGAAGAAAATAGTAAAACAGTAGAAGATATAAGAGTTATAATGAATGAAAACCGCAAACAATTAAATAAAGAAAGTAGTACAATACAAGATGCAACAGAACTTTTGGGACTTGTAAATAAAAAAGAATATGAGGCTTTATTTGAAAATAGTAAAAATATAGATTTAGTTCGAGAAGCAATGTTTGCTTCAACTAATGAACCTAGAGGAACATCTTATTCATCTAGAATTGATGATCCAAAGTATCAATTTGCAGGAAAGACAGGCACATCACAGGTTAAGAGAATTACAAAAAAAGATAGAGAACTTGATTTAAAAACATTTGAAATTCCTTATAATGAAAGAGATCACGCATTATATATAGCTTTTGGACCATATAAAAATCCAAGATATGCAACTAGTATTGTTGTTGAGCATGGTGGATCTGGTAGCTCAACAGCAGCACCGATTGCAAAAAAACTCTTTAAATTAATTATTGATAGGCACGAACTTAGAGAGGAAGCTAGAATTAATAAATCTATAAAAATATAAATGCAACAAAACTCATTTAATACACAGTCAACTTTTTTTCAAAAACTTAGAAATTTTGATTATATTCTGCTAACTTGTATTTTGTTACTTGGTTTCATAAGTGCTTTTTCTATGTATTCTACTGACGGAGGGGAAATTTTATTTCACAGTAAAAGCCATATATCAAAATTCTTAATTTTTTTTATAATGATGATTTTCTTATCGTTTTTAAACATAAAATTCTGGCATTATTTTGCTTATTCATTTTATGTTATAATTTTAATTTTTTTAATTTGGGCATCCATGTATGGTGTTAAAGCTTCAGGTTCTCAAAGATGGATAAATTTATATTTTATAAACTTACAACCTTCTGAACTAATGAAGGTTGCAATAATAGTATGTCTTGCAAAATATTATCACCGCATACAATTCAACAAAGTTAATAACTTTCAAAATATATTTTTGGCTCTTGTGATTTTGATTTTACCAATTATGCTTGTAATCATGCAGCCTGATTTAGGAACATCAATTTTAATTGCATTAAGTGGTTTAGTTGTCATATGGCTCGCTGGAACAAATATTAAATATTTTATATATTCTTTTATAATTCTACTAATTTCGATGCCTTTTGTTATTTCTTTTTTAAAACCATATCAAAAATTAAGAATTTTAACATTTCTTGACCCTGATCGGGACCCTTTAGGAGCGGGATATCAAATTATTCAATCTAAAATAGCAGTTGGTTCAGGTGGTTTAAGTGGTAAAGGTTTTTTAAAAGGTACACAAAGTTATTTGGAATTTTTACCAGAAAAACACACTGATTTTATTTTTACATTATTTGCTGAGGAACATGGTTTTTTAGGTTCGCTTGCTTTATTGCTAATTTATATAATTATTATTTATAGAGTTCTAAGAATTGGAGCAATTGCACGAAGTTATTTTGCTAGACTTTTTTGCTATGGTTATGGTTCTGCAATATTTTTTTATGTGACAGTGAATATGTCTATGGTTTTAGGCTTACTACCTATAGTTGGATCGCCATTACCCATTATGTCTTATGGGGGGTCTTCAATGTTAGCAACAATGATTGGATTTTCAATTGTTATGAGTTCAAATATTAACCATAAACAGCTGATAGCATAAATATTATAATATTTTATTTGTCGAATTTGTCGCGAGAATATTTAAATTTAAGAATTATATAAACTGTCATGGAAAAGAATTTAAAAATTGGAATTATAGGAGCAGGCATTCAAGGTATTTCCAATGCATTATTTTTACAAAAAAAGGGTTTTAAAGTTACAATTTTTGATAGAGATGAGCCTGGTAGTCCTGCTGCATCTTATGGTAATGCAGGTCATTTTTCTCCATACGCATCCGTTCCAATTAATAGACCTGACGTTTTAACTGATGTTCCTGCAATGCTTTTAAGTTCAACTGGTCCCCTTGCTCTTAAATGGAATTATGTTCCAAAAATGATACCGTGGTTTTTAAAATTTATAAAAAATTGTTCCACAAAAAAAATGATGCACACAGCCAAAAACATGCATCAAATTTTGGACTTAGCGTTACCTGCTTATGATGAATTATTTGATGAGATTGATCTTGAAGGACTAGTTGAAAAAAAAGGTATTTTATATATTTGGAATGATCAAAGTTTAAAAAGCAGAGAACTTGAAATTAAAGTTAGAAATGAACTTGGTGTTGATCAACAAGAAGTAACACCAAAAGAGATTCATGACCTAGAACCAAATATAAAACCTATTTATCATGGAGGTGTTTATTATCAACACGGTAGACATGCTAGGAATCCGAAAAAAATACTCTTAAAGTTATTTGAGCTTTTTTTAAAAAAAGGTGGGAAGTTTTTAAAGATGAATATTAAAGATATAAAATTTGATGAGGAAAAACCAGTTATAAAAGCTGAAACTCAAAGCTTTCTTTTTGATAAAATTGTTATTGCTTGTGGTTCATTTTCTAAAAAATTAACAGATAATTTAGATGAAAAAATACCTCTTGATACTGAAAGAGGTTATCATGTGCATTTTAAAGATTGTGACCATCTTTTAAGTAGACCTGTAATTTTTCAAAATAGAGGATTTGGTATTACTCCAATGGAGCAAGGACTTAGAGTAGTAGGCACTGTTGAGTTTGGTGGATTAGATAATCCACTATCTAAATCAAGAGTTAAAAACTTAATTAATAATGCAAAATATATGATGGGTGATTTGCCTGAACATGAAGATGAATGGTTAGGCTTTAGACCAACACTACCAGATTATTTACCTGTAATAGGACCCTCAAAACAACATAAAAATATTTTTTATTGTTTTGGTCACCATCATTTAGGATGGACTTTAGGACCAATTTCAGGAAAAATAATTTCAGGAATGATTGCTGAAGAAAATACAAACTTAGATTTAAAACCATATAGTTCTCTTAGGTTCAGTTAAGTGACAAATAAGAATAATGTTGCGTATATTTTTTTATTTCTAGCAACTCTATTTTGGTCTGGTAATTTTTTAGTAGGAAAATTTGCCAGTCAATATCAAATCCCACCTTTTTCATTAAACTTTTATAGATGGCTTTTTGCTTGGTTAATCTTAGCACCATTTACAATTCAAGAAATATTGAAAAAAAGAAAGTATATTTTAGAAAATTATAAATATTATTTGGTTCTTGGAATAACAAGTGTGACTATATTTAATTCAATTGTTTATTACTCATTAAATTTTACTCAAGTAATCAGTGGAGTATTAATGATATCAACAATACCAGTGATGATCATTTTCATTTCATCAATTTTAAAAATTGAGAAAACTAATACTTTTCAAATATTGGGAGTTACATGTTCTTTCATTGGAGTTGTTTTGATTATAACCAAAGCAAATCTTGAAATATTATTGAATTTAGATTTTAACAAGGGTGACATCACGATGGTTTTTGGAATGCTTTCTTGGGCTACTTATTCAGCACTTTTAAAGAAAAAAAAACATGAACTATCTCAACTAGGATTACTAGAAGTGGTAATTTCGTTTGGTTTTATTTTTTTAATACCAATTTATTTTATAGAGTATCAAATGGGCTATAGAATTGTTTTAAATCAAAACTTTTACATGATTTTGTTTTATGTAGTTTTATTCCCAGGCCTTGCTTCTTTTATTTTTTGGATAAAGGGAGTTGCTTTAATTGGTGCCAATAGAGCAGGTGTTTTTTTACATATGATGCCTATTTTAAGTGCAATTATGGCAATGATTATTTTTAATGAAAAATTTATGTTTTATCATATGTTGGGCGCAATATTTATTTTAACAGGAATTCTTTTATCAAATAGAAAGATTAAAAATGCTTAAAGTTGCTAT
>Ga0209709_10002779_pt1 | contig 14916 bp, 15 predicted proteins | sample ArcticOcean_MG_C_2_FD_187435 | JGI IMG/M metagenome (GOLD analysis project Ga0209709, IMG submission 187435) | Marine microbial communities from western Arctic Ocean - ArcticOcean_MG_CB4_136 (SPAdes) (version 2) | ecosystem: Environmental > Aquatic > Marine > Oceanic | place: Arctic Ocean... | reverse complement strand
AGCTATCCTCTCTTTCAGTGAAACCAAACTCTTCATCTATCTTCTCTTGTCTACCCGCAAACCAGAAATTCAAAATTACAAATGCTAATAATGAACCCTGACATGTCATATAATACGACAGTGGATATCCAAAAGGTCTGAAGCTAGATGCTTCCATTTCGGTTCCGAAAAAAAAGATGCCAATTGAGAATACAAACCAAATTGCTAAAGTAACGAATAGCAAAACTTTAGTTTTCCCCCAGTGTTGATCTTGTTTTGACATTTTTATCTCCCTATAGGTTAAAAACGAAACCATACCTATAATGAGATGGATTGAAACCCCTAAAAACACTCGAATTGATTAGGTTTTTCTAATATAGAACAGTCAGGAGTAAATAAATGCTAAAATATAAACTTAAAATAAAAGACGTTAAGCTAGAAGATTTTAGTGTTTATTTATTTGCCTTATTTAAAGGAATTCTTCCAAAGAAAAAAATTAAGAATATTGAAGATCTTAAATCATTCATTCAAAAAAAATCAGCCTGGGTATCACAGGTAACTTTATTTAATTATCTAAAAACAAGAATGGGGACAAAGTGGGTATTACATTTTGATGATGAGATATTTTTAGCATCTATTAACAAAGCGAAATGGAATATTTATTCTATAGCCCTACAAGATCTTACTTTTTATAGCCTATCATATTTGAATGTTTTTTGTAATTATCAAGACATGAGTAAGGCTAGTAATATTTATGATGAAATTTTGGCCAAGGAAATAGAAAATGGAATGCCTAAAGAAGTTATTTTAAAAGCTAAAGAAAAATTTAAAGAAAGATTAAAAAAGATTGATTGGAATATGTATTATAAATCCTGGCCATTCAATGAGAGTGCACTAACTCTATATGAGTGGGCTCCTGTTGCTGAAGAGTTAAAAACTTTGGATAGAAAAATAGTATTAAATTCTATGATTTTAAAATGGGATAATATTAAAGATGAGTTTGCTAAATTAATTAAAATTTAAATATTTTTTCTATCGTCAACTAAACTTTGAACAACACTTGGATCTGCTAAAGTTGAAGTGTCTCCTAACTGATCGTGCTCATTGGCTGCAATTTTTCTTAAAATTCGTCTCATGATTTTCCCAGATCTTGTTTTGGGAAGTCCTGGAGAAAAATGAATTATATCTGGTGTGGCCAGTGGTCCAATTTGTTTTCTAACCCAAAGTTTTAAATCCCTTTCGAGGTTTAGATCATTTTTTTCTCCAACATTTAGAGTTACGTAACAATATAATCCATTTCCTTTAATATCGTGCGGGTATCCAACAACAGCTGCTTCAGCAACTTTTGGGTGTGCTACGAAAGCACTTTCTATTTCAGCTGTTCCAAGGTTATGTCCAGAAACGATAATTACATCATCAACACGACCTGTGATCCAGTAGTACCCATCTTCATCCCTCCTAGCACCATCACCAGTAAAATACTTTCCCTCATATTGAGAAAAATAAGTATCAATAAATCTTTGATGATCACCGTAAACAGTCCTCATCTGTCCAGGCCAAGATTGAGAGATGCATAGTCTTCCTTCACCAGCACCCTTAATTTCATTTCCATTTTTATCCATTATAGAAGGCTTAATTCCGTAAAAAGGTTTACTCGCAGAACCAGGTTTTAATTTCATAGCACCTGTTTGAGGGCTAATTAAAATTCCACCCGTCTCAGTTTGCCACCATGTATCTACGATTGGACAATTAGAATTACCGACTGTTTTATAATACCACATCCAAGCCTCAGGATTTATAGGCTCACCAACGGTCCCTAGTAATTTTAATGATTTTCTTGAAGTTTTTTGTAACGGCTTATCACCCTCTCTCATCAATGCTCTAATAGCAGTAGGTGCTGTGTAAAAAATATTAACTTTATATTTATCAATTATTTGCCACCATCTTGAACTGTCAGGGTAGGTTGGAATTCCTTCAAACATGATCGTTGTAGCACCATTAGCAAGTGGACCATAAATTATGTAGCTATGTCCTGTCACCCAACCAATGTCCGCTGTGCACCAATAAATATCTTTTGGTTTATAGTTGAAAACATATTGGTGAGTCATTGAGGCATAAACCATATAACCACCTGTTGTATGCAAAACTCCTTTTGGTTTACCAGTAGAACCAGAGGTATAAAGAATAAACAATGGATCTTCAGCATTCATTTCTTCAGGCTCACATTTACTTAGCACATCTTTAATTAAATCATTGTACCAAACATCTCTACCTTTTACCCAATTAACATTATGACCAGTTCTTTTTACAACAATACACTTCTTAATATTTGGACACTTTTTTAATGCCTCATCAGTAATTTCTTTCAAGGGAATTTTTTTTCCTCCCCTAACACCTTCGTCAGCAGTAATTATATATTCAGATTCACAGTCATTAATTCTTCCTGAAATTGATTCAGCAGAAAATCCACCAAAGATTATAGAATGAACAGCACCAATTCTTGCACATGCTAGCATTGTAATTGCAAGCTCAGGGATCATAGTTAGATAGATTGTGACTCGATCACCTTTTTTAATTCCTAATTTTTTTAAACCATTTGCAGCTTTTGAAACTTCGTGGTGTAGTTGTTTGTAAGAAATTTTTCTAGTATCTTTTGGGTCATCACCAACCCAAATAATTGCAGTTTTATCCTTTTTATCTTTTAAGTGTCTATCAATACAATTAGTAGAAGCATTTAAAGTTCCATCTTCATACCATTTGATTTTTACATCTGTTTTACTATATTTTACATTTTTAATTTTCTTATAAGGTTTTATCCAATTTATTCTTTTACCTTCTTTTTTCCAAAACTCATTATTGTTTTTAATTGAGTCAGAATATTTTTTTTGATATTGAATTTTACTTGCTAAAGAACTTTTTAGCCACTCAGGCTTAGTTTTAATAATTAGTTCTTTTTCTTTAATTTTTCTTGAAATTTTATTTTTAGATGATTTTACTTTTCTTCTAATAATATTTTTTTTTAAAACTTTTTTTTTAGTTTTTGTTTTTTTTTGCATGATGTTTCTAAATAATACTCATCTTATTTAAAATTTTCCAGCTTTTTGAGTCTATTGGCATAACAGACAACCTACTTTGTCTAATAAGTGATAAATGTTTAAGAGACTCGGTTTTTTTAACCTCTTCAAGGGTTACACTTTTTATTAACTTTTCCCTAAACTTTACTTGCACAGCTACAAACCTCCCATCTTTGTCAGTCTTATCTAAAAAAGCCTCTTTAATGACCTCAACTATACCAACGATTTCCTTCCCAATATTTGAATGATAAAAAAAACATAGATCACCTTTTTTCATGGTTCTTAAATTTTTAGCTGCTTGATAATTTCTTACTCCGTCCCAAGGCGCACCTTTGGCGCCAGCTTTTTTTTGTTGGTCAATTGACCAAACATAAGGTTCTGATTTTAATAACCAGTACTGCATCTAATTGTTTCTCCAGTGTTTACTTACTTTTTTAAACATAGCACTTTCATTTTGCGCCATTTTATTAATACAAGTCATATGCAAACCAATAACTCGTTGTGTTTATTAGTTAATAAAAAAATTAGATCTATATTAATAAGTTTATGTAATAAAGAAAATTATCAAATTATATTTCCTCCAATAGAGCTATGCGGTGATAATGCTGCAATGATTGTAATGGTTTGTCTCGAAAAATTTAAGTTAAAACAATTTAATAGTTTGAATTATCCAACAAAACCGAGATGGCCATTAGATGAGAGTGCTGCTTTTCTTAAAGGTTCTAGAGTCAAATTGTAAAATTACTATATTAAAAAACAAAGCGAAGATTAGCAATAGATAATAGATTCAACAAGCTAACAAGAAATACTTAATTCTTCTATTGCATTACAGTATTTGGTAAATCTTGTTGTTTGGAAATGAAATTTTCTATCAATATAATCAAAATCATTCAAATTATTTGACTTAACTTCAATAATTGCACTTTCCATAATTGGCATAGCTTTTTTTTCATCATATTTTTTATAGGAAATGGATGTATCAAGAGTAACTCTTAAATTAAAGACTGAAAAGTATTTTCTAAAGTATGATATTTCTACCACTGGAACACACATTCCATAATCACGATCAAAGTATCCTTTTTTTAAAATATCATGAAAATTTATATTGTTTTCAATTGTTTTGTACCTTCCCTCTATTGAATTAATTTTAATTTCTAAATTAAATTTATCAGTTGTGTTAGGATAATTTCTTATTCTTATTTTTTTTCTAGGGACTGTTCCTTCTATTGAGTCATGATAAGACGAAAAAAAATAATTATCAAAATAAATAGATTTAATTAATCTGCCTGGATATAATTCACTTGAGGAATTTTTATTTAAAAACTCATAAAAATTTTGAAGCTTTGCTAAATTAAACTCATATTTTTTTTCAATTCTAAAGCTCATTTTCTACAATTAAAATGGATTTATCATCTTTATTAATTTTATTTTCAGAATTTTTACAGGTAAAATTTTTAACTTTTAAATATCCACCATTAAATTCTTGTTTTTTATTATATACATTCAGGCAAATATTTAAATTATTCATCGAAGTGTTATTTATAATTACATTGGAAGAATCTTTAACTGCAATTCCCATATTAGAATTTTCAGCTATCAAATTATCAATTGTGGTTGTAGATTTTTCACCTATTGAAACTGATTTATCAGCACATTCTTGAAGATATAATCTTTCCATATCATATATCCCATAAGAGAGATCAAAACAATCATTGCCAGAATTTTTAATCTTAACATTTTTAAATTTTAATTGAGAAAAATCAGCATCTAATGAGTCAAATTTTGCATTATTGATATTTAAATTATTTATTGATCCTTTAGATCTTATAAAGTTAACAGTATCTTCACATTTAAAATTATCACCAAAAATATTTATTTTATTTATAATACTATCAATTAAAGTTAAGCAACCTGTTAAATTGTAGATATTATTAAATTCTTCATTTTTATTTTTTTCTAAATTGTTCATCGTAATTGTCCAGGCATCTATCTTTGAATCCATTATAATTGATCTCCCTAAATTAGAAAAATAATTAAGATCAATTCTTTTATTTTTTTTATCCAAAGTAACCTGAACATCTTCATTAATGTATACTTTAAAAGAATCTGAGATTTTAATTTTTCTAAAATTACTCTTAATAGAATTTTTAGATTTTGTTATTTTTGCTTCTTTGTAATTTTCTTTTGTGAAATTAATAAAAACACTTTTTTTTGAATTTATTTTTTCTTGCTTTAATAATTTTTTTAACTTTTTTTCATTAATCAAATAATTTTTACAAATGGTTAGTTTATAATTACATTCTTCAATTTCATAATTTATAAAAGAAGAAAACTCATTTTTTTGAAAAATTAGGTTAAGATTTTCATTTAGTTTCACCTTATCCGCATGCTTTGAGTATATCGATTTTTCTAATTCAATCATTTTATCATAAACTCTAGCTTTGGAGATTAACTCTAGACGATAAATTATATGGTCAATTAACTTATCTAATCTTTCTAATGTGATAGTGTTGAAATCATTAATAATTAATTCACTTAACAACAGCTTGGTATCTATATTATTTAATAATTCAATTGCTAAGTAAGCACCATGTTTTGCAGAATATGTTACAGTTGGATTTTTGTGTCTATTTCTAACACTTCTATCTAAGTTAGAATAAAGGTCTAAATATGGTTCTTTAATTATCATCCAGGGGCGTAATCTATTTTTAAATTCACCTAAAATAAAATTATAATTAATTTTTGATAAAATATTTGAGTCTCCATCATAGTAGATAGGTTCTAATACGGAAAATATTGGATCATAATAAAATCTTCTATCATCATAACTAAGTCCATGTGCACCACCCAGACCATACATTAAAGCATCAAAAATACTAATTTTTTTAAATTCTTCTTTTGTAAAATCTCGTCTATCTAATCTAACTGTTTCATCCCCTGCAATAATTCTGAATTGGTATGATTTCAATAAACTTAAATTATAATCTTTGATCGAATTTAAACTTATATGAAATTTATTTTTATTATCTTTTATCCACTCAGTATTTGAAACTCTTGACATTTCAAGATTTGATTGCTCCATATCTTCTTTACTTTCTAAAATTGGTCCCTCTATCCTATTATTGTATTCAAGAAATTCTTTTTTTAATGACTCTTGAAAAATATAATCAACGTTATTGTTGTGAACATTTACTTTTATTTTGAATGTTCTAGGTGATAAAAAATTTAAATGACTAAAAAGAGTTGTTACAAAAATTTCATTATCAAAATTTCTAGTATGAGGAAGAAATAATATAAACCTTGTTATATTTTTTATATTTCCCTCCTCTAAGATAATATTTAAACTTGATGTAGGCGTACCATTTATTAAATCAATATGATCTATCCCATCACCGTGCATTCTTATTCTGGCTTTATAACTACAAGAATTTCCGTTATTATAGTTAACTATAATCCTTGCCTTGTGTCTTTTTTTCTTATTAATACTTTTTTTTGAAGATATTACTCCTTGTTTAATAATATAATACTTACTTACCTTGGTAATGAATTTTTTTTCTTTATTAAATTCAATTTTAATATTCTCAATTTTGTTTTCTAATAAATCATTTGTATTTCTACAATCAGCGAAAAGAGGAGATGTGGATAAGAAAAGAAATAAAATTATTCTAATCACCATATCTGACGTCAACATTGTTAACACCTTTTTCATATGAAATTTTTTCTCGTATATCTTTAATTTGAATTCTATCTTTTACAGAAATCTTATAAGTAAAACTATCTCTGTTATTAGTTGAGAAATAAATTAAATCTGGATTATTATCTAAATAGTCAATTTTAGAAGTAGATTCTACTTGTACGAAATTTTTTAAAACTCCATCATTTACTGAAAATGAATACTTAAACAAATTTAAAAACTTAAATTTTTTCGCTAAAAATTCAATTATTTTTGAAAATATAAGCACTCCTTCAATAATCACAAAAAGGAACAGACCAAGTTTTGGATTAGCGCCAAATGATATTCCTAGCGTAATTAAACCGAAAAAAATAACAAGTTCAAATGGATTCTTAACTGGATTTCTAAATCTTACTATAGACAACGCTCCTATCATACCCAAAGATAAAGCCAAATTATTTGATATCACTTTGGTAATTATAAAAGTTATTGGAGGCAATAACAGAAATGTCATTAAATAATGAACTGTATTAACCCAATTCTGTCTAATAATTATTAAGGTGACATATATTAAAAAACCAACAAGGATTGAATAAAAACAGTTTAAAATAGTTGTAGACATATTAATCTACCAATTAATAACATACTTTCTAATTTAAACTATCAATTTTTATTTTTAAATACTCTTAGTTATATTCAAATGTTGGACTTACGATTATATATTGCTCTATTATTAAATTATAGTTTTGTTTTTATTTAGTTGTTCCCAAGCTAACCATTGTCAAATCGTATTATGCAATGTCATATAAAATAGTAATTATTATATGGCGTCAATCAAGACTTGTAGAAGGGAAAGTATTGTAAAATGTTAGTTGAGGTCGGTGGGGGTCGGAGAGTAAAAACGTCTAACTGTTTTCATTAGATGAGTTACCAATAATAAACATTTTGGTTCCATCACTGCTAAAGGCTAATCCACATGCATTTGCGTCTCTAGAAGTGGTATCATAACCATCAACATAAACGGCAGTTGAAACATCAAAGTCTGTGCCCAAATTATACTCATGAACATCATCATTAGCATTACCCACTACAAACATTTTGGAGCCATCACTGTTAAAGGCCACTCCTCTTGCATTTCCTTCTTGAGACCCAACATGAAAACTATCTACAAATGTAACTCCAGCCGAAACCTTAGAGGTTAAAAATGTTTCTGATAAAAAAAAAATTAAAATTAAGATCCCTAAAAGTTTTTTCATTTTAAATAATTTAGCACAAATTAGAAAGACGTGCTATGCCATGTGCTATACATTTGCTGATTATAATTAGCTTTAATCAACATTTTTAATTGTAAAGATAAGGTAAAGGTTAGTGGGAGTCAGTGGAGTCTTATCAATGTATCACAAGCTTTGGTTTCATTAACCAATATTGCATCTAATTATTATTCCCACTGGCTGTCATTTTATAAAAATTATATTTCATTTTATGCCACTTTTTATAAAACACGTACTACACAATGTACAACAAAAATATATTTTTATCTTTCTGTAAATTTGTAAATTTTTTCAGCAATTTTTTTATAACCTGAAACATTATAATGTCCATCTAAATTAAAAGGAAAAAAAACTAATGGATTTTCTTCTTTTTCAAATACCTCACTATAAATATCGATAAAAGTTATATCAAGTTTATTCACAATCTGTTTTATTAAAGCATAATCATTCTTAGAAAATTTTTTTTTATTGTGATTAAATTCAGGCAAATAAACAAAATATAATTTTGAGTTATTTGCTAATGTTAAATCTTTTGTTAACTTAAGTATTTTTTCAAAGTTAGAATTTCCAATTACAGGAAATATTGATTTTCTTAATTTTGAAATTTTAATAAATGAAATAAATTTTTTGTAATTAAACTTATCTTTTTCTTTATCTTTATCTTTATCTTTATTATTAATTCTTTTTTTTATATCTTCGATTGTGTCATTAATTAAATCATCTATCTTGTTTTGTTTGAATTTTAGTTTTTGAGTAAAATTTAAATCACTTAAATATTTTATTAGAACATTATTAGATATTTCGTATTGTAGATCACTTAAATCATTCGGATAATAAATCCAAAAAACTTTTTTTACATTTGGAATTAAATATTCTCGTAATGTGGCATATTCCATTAAGGGACCATTTGATGAATAGCCTAAATTTATAGCACTTTTTTTTGATAAAGTTCTTAAAACTGAAGTGAGATCATTAGGTCTATTTACACAAGCACCATGTGTAAAAGAGTCTCCAACTAAAAGATATTCTATATCTTTATTGTCCCATTCAATATTAGGATTATTAAAACCATATCTGTCACTTTCATAAATTGAATAATATCCATTCTCATTACAAAAAATTGTTTTTGAATTTGAAATCCCAGATAAGGGAAATATTTTATATTTATTCACTATTGGATTAGAATCAGGGTAAACAGATAATGTATACTTATTATCAGTTTTTTTTAAGTCCTCATAAATTTGAAGCATTGTTCTTGTGTCATATTTTTTTCCAGTTTTTTTTTCATAAAGTTTTATCTTTGTAATGTTATCTTAAGTTATAGTTTTTTTTAATTTGTATGATTTGGTTTTTGTATTAAAAGTTAAATATCCTTCAAATAAAAATACAGCTAATACAACACTGCTAAATAAAATTATCAAATATTCTTTTATTTTTTGATTTATAAAAAAAGAGATAAATGAAAAAAAAAAAAAAAAAAAAAAAAAGATATAATAAAAAAGATAATATTCATTATTTAAACCATTCCAGTATATTTCAGATTTATAATATGTATATATTATTAGAAGTACTGAAATGGTTAAACAAAAAGGAGAAAATATTCTTTTAATAAAGTTCATTATTTGAAAAGTAAAAAATTAAATTATATTAAACCAATTTTCATTTTTCAACATTTTTTTTAAAAACATGTACCCCACGATGTACCCTATATTTCTGATTATAATTAGTTTTAATAACCAGTACTTCATCTAGTTACTTTCCTTATCTTGCTTACTTTTAAACTTCTTACTAGTATCTAAATATATTTAAAATTCATAACACAATTAAATTTCTCAAGTACTTTTATGAATGTTCAATTCTCTATTAATGTTATTTATTAAAAAGTTTCTACTGCTATTTTTTAGCTTATCAATTCTTTTATTTACTTCATCATAATCGATTTCTCGTTCATTAATGTTATCTAGTATTTCTCTATCATTTAGTTTTAAATTATTTATAAAACTCTTAATTTTATTCTCCCTTATTGGATCAGTTGAAAAATAAAATTGCTTTGAAAGTTTAGTAGAAAACATTACCCCATGAAACATAGAGGTAAAAACATATTTTGAATTCTTAACAAAATTATAAAATGTAGTAGGATTTAAACCTAGATAATTTTCTTTGACCCATTTATTATAATAGCCTACCGATATAATCTTGAGATTTCTTTTTTTACAAAAATCGTTAATTAGTTTTTTTTGAATTATTGAAAATACTGTTCCATATATTAGAGCATAATCATGTTCAATTTCATGATTTAAAAATTTTTTATCCTCTAAGATTGGGGGTGTATAAATTAACGAAGGGTCTAATACAATTTCTGGATCAATTTTTGTTAGTTGGTATACAAATTCAGCTGTATTTTCGTCTCTTACTGATATTCTGGAAAAACTTTGTAAAAGTTTTTTAATTTCATTTTGCATATCTTGGCCTAAAGAAAAGTAGTTTGACCTTCCAATACTAACTGCATATGCAATTTTTTTTTCTTTATCAAATTTTCCAAAATAATAGGGATCATAGCCATGATACGCGTTTTCAAAATTCCATATTTCATCACTACCATATATATTTAAGGTATTTTCTTTATAATGATTAATATAATCATTTTTTTTAAAAGCATTCTTTTTCCATTTGCTTATTATGTAATTTTTTTTTAATGTTTGATAAAACTTAGAAAAATTTTTTGTTATCAGTGGCCTATATTTTTCTGCAAAGATTAATTCTTTTGGATGATAATCGCACAAACCAACATTAGTTTCATATTTTTTTTCAATATATTGTTTTAATGCCAAACATTGAATTAACGCCCCATAATTTGTACTTTCGTGGTATGTTACTATATTGATCATTTATGAGTTAATAAATATCATCTAATATTATATTTTCAATTTTTAAATATTTTCCTGTTTTTTCATTAAATTTTTTTAAAAAGTTAATTCCATTAGATGTTGACGTGGTACCGTTATTAACTAAACAATTAAGTGTTTTACTTGAGGAGCTAAAGTTATAAAATTTTTCCAGACCTAATAATTTAAGATAGATTAAAATAATAAAACTTCTAAATCTAGATACTTTTTTGGTATTAAAATTAAAATAAAAAACTGATCCAATCTTATAGAAATAATATAAAATTAAAAAAGTAAAACTTAATTTAGATAAATCTTTATAAATATTTTTAGTAGCAAAAATACTTCCTAAATTAGGTAAATTATTTTCTTGAAATAATTTTCGATGATTCATTATATTTAAGGAAATTTCTTTTGTCTTATTTTCTCCAATATAATTTACTTTAGGAAAATAAAATTCACAATTAAGTATAATTAATTTTTCCTCTTTGACTAATGACTTTCTCCATCCAAACTCTAATTCTTCTTTTTTAAGATTAAAAATGTTACCCTCAACGTCCATTAAATTAACATTTACAAGATATTTACTTAAGTAGCTTTCATAAGATGAGGAATTCATACAAATTCCACCTCCTATTGACCCTGGGATACCCAACAATCCCTCCGTTCCAGTATAACCTTTTTTGCTTAAACTTTTTGAAAATCTAGGAATTGATATACCACTTCCCACTTCTATCTTAAGACCATTTTTTTTATCAAAGAAATTAAAGTTATTAATATTTTTTAGATTGATTATGGGTGTAAAAATAAACCCATCTCTGATTATTGTATTAGATTGATTACCCAATACATAAAAATTGATTTTTTCATTTTTTAAATATTTTAATAAATTAGCACATTCTTTTATGTTTTTTGGTGTTATATATGTTTTAATTACACCTCCAGCTTTAATCCAAGAATTAAACTTTATTTGAATATCTTTTTTATATTCGATTTTACTTGTTGTTAACCATTCTTGTAATTTTTTTAAAAAGCTTTCAGGCATTGTTATTTTTATTAATCATATTAAGAATATTTGAATAAAATATATGTACTGATTAAACTTTAAAATCAATTAATCTATAAAAGTTTACAATTTTGTTAGCTAAATAATTCATTATTTTTGAGGGTCTTTTGAAATATAAATATTTTTTAAAAATATCATTAACATCTTTTTTATGTAAACTTTTATCATATATATAAAATCCTTCTTCTGATACTTGGCTACTAAATAAAGCATCATGACTTTGATAACAGAATCTTAAAGCTATTCTATCACCACTCTTACAGAATCCACCCCTATGATAACTTGAGAAACTATCTAAAAACATAGCGTCACCACTATTGCCAGTCAACTTTAAAGAAGGTTCATTTTTAAAATATTGAAAAAAATTCTCTGAAGAAACCTTTCCTCTTTCTCCTTTTTTAGTTGTAGAAACTAAATTAGAAAAGCTCAAAAAAGTTCCAGCCTTTATTTTTTTTTCCAAGGTATAGAATGGTCCATTTTCATCATCAATATCTGTAATAGCCATAAAAAAATCTAAATTTTTGAATCCAAAAGTATCCCTATGCCAATGCATTGCCCCTCTTATTTCACCCCCCTCTCTTGGAGTGTTATGATAAACTTGAACACGTGTTAAAATTGGAAATATTTGCATATAATTTGCAGCTGTGGAAATCATAAAGTCAGAGCTAGCGAATGTAAGAATTTCTTTTTTTAAAGCTTCACTTAAATCTTCATACATCGAAATTCGGTAAGGTAATTCGGCATCAACTGCTGTTGGACCCATTTTTTCAGATTGTTCCTTTTTATATTTTTCACTTAATATCTTTTTTTTAGAATTTTTTAGTAATAGCAAACATTCTTTAAGTATTTTATTGGAAATATTTTTAAAAGTATCATTATCTTTAATTAAAATTTTGTCATTTTGATTAAATTTTATGAAATCTCTTTTTTTGATAAACCAAATAAAATATAATATCCTGGCATTAAAATTTATTAAATACTTCCAGATAAAGTGGTAAATTGGATAAAATAAATTTTGAATAAAAAATTTCCAAATGTAGGTTTTTTTTAAAAATCTTAAAAAATTCAACATAAATATTTATACTAGTTTTTGTTACAAAAAACTAATATTGATGTCAGGTCCGTTTGGATTGCAATTCTGATCTAGATCGTGGGGAATTGTATACAAATCATTTACAGCAGTAGGGTTTTTTTCAAACGATACTTCTATAGTAGTGGGGTTTCCAAATTGATCTAAACTACAATAATTATTTGGATGTATATGAATTAATTCTAACGTAGTTTTATTTATAAATTTCTCAATTCTATCCATATGCAGATCGATATCATGAAATTCAATTACTAAACATACTACCTTATCTTGAATTTTTAAAAGATCTTCAAAAATCCTATACTCTGAACCTTCTATGTCAATCTTAATAAAAAGGTCTTCTAAATTATTAGTTATTTTTTCTAAATCACCAAAAGCAATTTTTTTTTTGGTAAATTTTATTTTTCTTGAAATATAAATAAACTCAAAGAGTTTTGTTATACTTAATACCAATTTACTAAATTGTAAATTAAAGAAGAAGAAAAAAAAATTATTTAAAATTTTTTTAATTAAAAATTTTATACATGTTTGGTCATCGTAGCAGAAAACTTTAATATCACCATTAAGTTCAAAAATTTTTTTTTCAAAAGACCAGTCGTCATGTATTCCAAGACTTATTAAATTTTTTGTTTTCTTAATTGAATGAGAACCAATTAAATAGCCACCATCATTATTTTTACCTATTCTTTCTAGGTCATAAGTTTTTTTTGGCTTTAAGAAAGAGGGAAATGGCATTTATTTTATAAATTATTTTATGATTATTACATCTTTATCCAATTTTTTGGAACAATTTCATACATGTTTTCTGGAACAAGACCACTCCATTTACGTGGTGCAATAATGGTTTTATTTTTTTTTTGAGATAGCCATGCTCCCCACCAAGCAAAAGAACTGTTTGGTATTATAAAATTTGTAAAATTAGTCATTAAATATAAATAATTATAAAATTTATCTCCTGCATAACTATGTTCAATATAATTAGTTCTTTTAAAAAAAGAAAATTTTTCCTTACACCAATTCAGGTCATCTGAAAAAATAAATATTTCCAAGTCTTCTCCCTTTAACTCTTTAAATTTATTTAATGCTTTTTTATAGTACTCTATATCAACCACATTATGCTCTGGATTGTTAATAAAATCTGTCCTTCTAACATTCACACAAATAGAATTAAGAGGAGATATTTCTTTAATAAAATTTATATTATTTCTAATATTTTTTAGATTATCAAAGTTAAATATTTTTAATAATTCATTTCTGTAATCTTTGAAATAGTCTTCTATTTGCCAATGACCATCTAGATATAAATTTTTTTTTTTACATTTAATAATTCTTATATCTAATAGACGCGTTTTTTCTACATAGACCAATATATTAAAAAAATTTAGTATTGATGCAATTAATTTTCTTATTCTATAATTTTTTGAAAACTGTAATACTTTTAAGAGATCTCTATTCGTGGCAGTTTTTTCTTTTATTCCAAAAATATCTAAATCAAAATTTCTTGGAGGGTTTCTGGGAGGTGGATTTATTTTATATTGCTCCATTAAACGATTATCGAAAATTAGATTCACATTATTTCTTTTTGATAAACAATAACCCGTTGCAAACTGAAACATTTGGTTGCCCAAGCCACCTTTTAGATTAACTATTATCACTCTTTTTTTTTAAATATTTTTCTATAATTTTATAAATCATATCACGCAATGTGAAAAATTGAATTATTATATATTTAAATTTGTTAAAATAAGAAAAAATTGATTATAATTTTACACCAGCACCTTTTAAAAAAGCTGCTTCTTCATCTAGGGCCCACCTTGGTTTTGCTGAATGATTTAAATTACTAAATTGATTTAATTTAAATTTTTCCATACCAACCAT
>Ga0209709_10002777_pt1 | contig 14926 bp, 14 predicted proteins | sample ArcticOcean_MG_C_2_FD_187435 | JGI IMG/M metagenome (GOLD analysis project Ga0209709, IMG submission 187435) | Marine microbial communities from western Arctic Ocean - ArcticOcean_MG_CB4_136 (SPAdes) (version 2) | ecosystem: Environmental > Aquatic > Marine > Oceanic | place: Arctic Ocean... | reverse complement strand
ATAATAAAAAAAAATAGCGGGATAAGCATGGTAAGGCGACCCTCAAAAAAAATTTTTTTCCCACTTCATTTTTTCCATAAAGTTTTGCAAAAAAAGGCAAAAAAGACGATTTTGTAAACAATAAAATAATAAAAAAATAGAAAAATACAGATTGTATTTTTAAAATGTCAAAAATAACCCATAAAATAGCGATTATTTTCTGATATACGAAAATACAGAAAATTAATGTATTTGAAAAAGAAAAAAATAGCGATTTTGAGTAAAAGTTTTAAAAACTTTTTTTTCGAAATAACGATGACCCTAAAGTTTTTAAACTTTTTTGTTTTTTCGATGCTTTTTTTTTTGTAAAATGGCTAAAATGGTAATTTTTTTTATAAAAATATTATTTTTTTCAAAAAACCTCGTTTTTTGAAAAAATATATGTTGAAAATTAAAAATAAGTATATATTGATTTTATTTTTTTGAATGCTAAAAAAATACAGAAAAGATAATTTAATCAAATTATTTAAAATAAATATGTAATTATATATATACATGAATAAATACATTTGTGAAACATGTAATTTCAAAACAGATAAAATATCTCATTGGAAAAAACATAAAAAATCAAAAAAGCATGGAGAGAATCGTGGATATATATGTACATACTGTAGTGAAGTATTAAAAAGTAAGTCAAGTTATTATAGACATGTGAAAAAATGTAAAGAAGAAGAAGAAATAATAAATCATGAAAAGGATTTATTAAAATTTAAAAAGTTAAGAAATGAAATATTAAAGGAAGAAGATTCGGAAGAAATGATAAAATTACCAAAAAGGGTTTATGAAAAATTATTAGAACCTAATGTTCAAAACAATTATGTAAATATAAACTTGTTTTTGAATGAACAATGTAAAGATGCAATGAATTTAAATGATTTTATAGATAATATAAAATTTTCATTAAATGATTTAAAATATACACAAAAAAACGGTTACGTGGAAGGAATAAGTAATGTATTAATAAAACATTTGAAGGATATTGAACCAAAGGAAAGACCAATTTGTTGTTCAGATATAGAAAATCAAAAATTTTATATAAAAGACAAAGATAAATGGGATGAAGATGATGAAAATAAAAAAATAAACAAGTCGTTAAGTAAGCTATCTAATAAACAAATATTAATACAGAAAAAGTGGATAAAAGATCATCCTAATTGGTTTAAGGATGATAAGTTGATAGATGAATATAATAATTTAATAATGGAATTATGTAAATATACAAACGAAGAAACAATAAGTAAAACAAATGAAAAAATAATAAAAAACATGAGTGAGTGTGTAAAAATCGAGTATATAGATGAATAATTTATAATAAAAAAATAGTATAAATTATTTACTTAGATTTTCGAAGGGTACTGACTTTATGGTTCTTACTTCTACGGCAGTAAGAACGTTTTCTTCCAGACGCATATTTGCAGCCTGATTTACCTCTGCAAACAGCTGGACCTTTTTTGCGACACGGGCTGACTTTAACTCTTTTTCTGTACACTTTTCTAGTTTTTCTTTTACGGTTATTATTACGTTTTTTATTACCTCTAGTTCTTGGGCTTCGTTTATTTTTTCTTGGCATTATACATTATAATTAGATTTTTTCCTAAATATTCAAATTAAATATAATTTGTAATAACATAGAATTATACGCGAATTGGATTTTGACTAGGTGATGGTTGACTGGGTGATGCTTCAAAATATATTGTAGGCTTCATTTGTTTTGGAATACTACCTGGATACGTTTGATTTACAAAACTTGGTTCATCATTTTTTACGATTTTTGGTGGGTTTACAACAGGGGTCATATATAATATTTGTTTTTCTTGTACTTTAAGTTTTTCTATTCTTTTTTCTTCTGCTACTATGGTCTTATCTTCAATAATTTCTTTAAAAATCAATATACCTTTTTTATAATTATTTTCACATTCAATCAACATATTTAAAATAGTTTTTCTAGATTTTTCAACAAGTGACTGTAATGTTTTTTCATTTAATTTATTATTAATAACCAATTCAGGAGCAACATTTTTTTTTAATGTTACGATACTTTGAAACATTTCTCCAAGTATATCTATCAGTTTTTGTTGGTCTTTCTTTGTCTGTTCAAACATTTTGTTCAAATGTTCACCATATTTTTTAAATAATGGTATACTTTCATTATATGCATATTTTTGTATAATATCTTTTTTACAGTTTTCATTTTTATCTAACACAGAAAAATCTAATGTAAAAATATCTTCAAATGTTTTAATATGTTTTGGTACTTTATCTGTACCTTGTAATGCTTCATAAAAATCTTTAACATCTTTTTCATATAAAACTTTTTGTTCTTCACTCATTTTATAAAAAGTACCATGGTTTTTTTTCGAATTATCTAATTGATAAATATCTTTATATAATTGTTCTAATTCTTGAATACCCGGATAATCTCCATCAGTAATTCTTATTTTTTCATCCCTACAAAAATTATCAGTTATTTTTCCTTTTTTTTGATTTAATGAATCATATCTTTTTTTACAGATACCCAAAATTACAATATTTTTATTTTCTAATTCTTTTTTGGACAACTTGTTTTTTTTAAGTAAATCTATATACTTAACAGAACCTTTATCATCTGTATATTTATACATTGGATTAATAGATTTAATTACAGATGAAAATAAATGAAAGAATTTGATATAAAATTTTGCAATGGCTAAACACATTCTTTTTTTCCTTGTTTTTTGTGCGTTTCCATGGTCAACATCGAGTTTTAAAAATTTATCTGGATTTATAAAAACAACTTTATCTTTAACTATTTCATTAACTTGGACATCGTTTTTAATTCTATAATTTAAATAAGAAATTTCTCTTAAATTAAAATGTTTATTTAAAATTTTACTAGTTAAAACAACAACATTATCACAAAATTTTTTGTCTTGTAACATTGAAATATCGTGTAAACTTGTATTTTCCATTAAAATTTTACTAACAATTTTATCAACAGCTTGTATAATACTAAAACCAACTTTTCTTTCTTTGTCTAATTTTTGTTCCAATTCATTTTTAGTTTTCTCAATTTGTTTTTCTATAGACTGTTTACCTCCCATTATATATAATTAAATAATATAATAAAAAATTGAATTAAAGACAAAGAAATTATTTTAAGTTAAATAAGTTAAATTAAATGAAAAACGAAAAAAATATTATGAAAAAACAAAATAAAATAAATAATACAAAAAAAAGAAAACATAAAAAAAACAAAAAAAAACTATGGGATAAATTTGACAAATCTTTGGAAAATAAAAAATTAGATTTAGAATGTTTATATAGAGATGCTTCTGTAATCCAAAAACATTGTTGTGATTTATGTAATTCAAATTTGTGTATTGGTACGGTTGGATTTTTAGTTTGTTCGAATAAAAGTTGTGGAGTAATTTATAGGGATGTATTGGAAACATCACCAGAATGGAGATATTATGGTGCAGATGATAATAATATGAGAGACCCAACAAGATGTGGTATGCCGATAAATCCATTGTTAAAAGAATCATCTTATGGTTGTAAGGTAAATAATACTTATAATATGACTTATGAAATGAAAAAAATAAGGAGATATACCGAATGGCAAGCGATGCCTTATAAAGAAAAATCTGTATATGATGAATTTTTCAGAATTAAAGCAATGTCTACTAAGGCAGGTATTGCAAAAATTATGATTGATGAAGCTTTTAGACAACATAAAAGAATATCAGAAATGAAAACATTTAGAGGATGTAATAGAGAAGGTATTATTGCGGCTTCGGTATATATTGCTTGTAGAATACATAATAATCCAAGAACAGCAAAAGAAATAGCAACTATATTTCATTTAAATAATTCTGATTCAACAAAAGGTTGTAAAAATGCAATGCAATTATTGAATAATATGGAAACCGAAGAAAAGGAAAGTAATAAAACATTGTGCAGAACATGTCCGACGTCATTTATAGAAAGATATTGTAGTCGATTAAATATAAACAAGGAAATTACAAAGGTATGTCTATTCGTAGCATTAAAAATCCAAAAGAATAATATAATTCCTGAAAATACCCCTCACTCAGTAGCAGCCGGGATAGTATATTTCGTATCAAAGTCATGTAAACTCAATATTTCTAAAAAAGATGTAAATAATTGCAGTAAAATAAGTGAAGTTACTATAAATAAATGTTATAAAAAACTGGATGAAATTAAATCGATATTAATACCTTCCGTAATATTACAAAAATATAATTCGTTTTAGTAATAAAAAAAAAAAAACAATTTAATATAAATGGAACCCGATAAATTTTTTATTGTACCATATCGCGATAGATCATATCAATTAGAAATATTTATAAATCACATGACAAAATTAATGGAGGGTGAAAAATATCAAATATTATTTATTCATCAAAAAGATACTAGACTTTTTAATAGAGGTGCTATGAAAAATATTGGATTTTTGTATATAAAAGAAAAATATCCAGATAGTTACAAGGATAAAATAATTATATTTCACGATATAGATGTGTTAATAGCTAAAAAAGAAAACGCCGATTTTAATACAACAAAAAATATAGTAAAACACAATTTTGGTTTTAAACCAACAAAAAATGTTAAAGCTTTGGGTGGTATAGTGACCATAAGAGTTGAAGATTTTGAAAAAACAAATGGATTTTTAAATTTATGGACATGGGGGTTAGAAGATAATTCTTTACATATAAGATGTATTAGAGAAAAAATAAGTATCGATTATAATAGTTTCAATGAAATAAAATGTAAAGAAGTTATTATGTTTAATACTGTTAAAAAAACCAGAAAAACAAATAATGATTATTCATTTAAAAATTTAAATGATAATATAGATAAAAATTATGGTTTTCAAACAATACAAAATTTAAACTATAGTTTTGAAAATATTAGAGAAAATGCTTACTTTGTTAATGTAAATAATTTTAATACTGTGGGGAAATATCCAAATAACATAAAAGAAGAAATTATATTAATATTTCAAGACCCGAAAATAATAGAAAATAATAAAAAATATGGTCATTTTAAAAAAATGTTTTAAAAAGTTAATATAAAGTTAAAAATTTAAAATAATAAAATGACATTTATTTATCATAAATCAGATGATTTCGAAATAAATTTGAAGGAAAATAATGAAAAAATTACTATTTTCCAACAGTTTTTTATTCCCCAAAATGAAGAAAGATATAATGAATTAAAACAAACATTACAATTTAATCTTAAAAATCCAAATATTGATAAAATTTATTTATTAAATGAAAAAATATATAGTAATTATGAATTAGGTTTATCAAATGATACTATTCGTGAAATGAGTTTTGTAAAAAAGAAAGAAGTTTATAAGAAAAAGGTAACTGATAAATTAATACAAATTAATATGAAAAAAAGATTAACTTTCAAACATGTTTTAGATTTCGTAAAAAATGATAGTATTAAAGGTTATATTGTGATTTTAAACACTGATATATTTTTAGACGATACAATTAAAAATTTGAGAAAAACTAATTTTCATCAAACAAAAGGTATGTTTACTTTGTTAAGGTGGGAATATACTCATAGAAATTTAAATAAATGCAAATTATTCGGACATAAAATGCCTGGAAGAGGAGATAGTCAAGATAGTTGGATATTACATTCAAATTTTATACCAAAAAACACAAAAGCATTTAATATAGAGTTTGGAGTACCTGGATGTGATAATAAAATGGCTTATTTATTTTTGATACATGGTTTTAAGGTTGCAAATAATCCATTTTTTATTAAAACATATCATAATCATAAAACATTAACACGAAATTATAAAGAAAAAGTTGAAACACCTTATACAATTCTAGTTGCTGCTAGAGACCGTAAAAATTATATAAATATCCCAACATATACTGGTCTTCATCAACCTGTAAAAAATATTCATGAATATACAAATAAATTTACAAAGATGGTATTTAGAGAAGATAATGATGTCTTTATAGATTATTTAAATGAAAAAATTAAAAAAAATGAAAATTTTATAATACCAAGGGTAGCCGGAGTTGAAAATTTTGTAGCATTTAAAACAATGGAAATAAATTCAAATTTAGATAATTTATTAATGAATTGTTTGTTTGAAAATAAAAAATTGACTTCCAAGGATAAGGAAAATATTGAAACAGAGTTAAAATATTCAAGTTTGAAACAATTATTGCATACAATGAAAAATAATGCGGGTATTCAAATTACAGATAGTCAAACATTAATGAAGTATTCATATCAATATTTACAAGCATTTGATTATAGCGAACTTTTCTTTTCTTGGGCTAAATGGGGAAATGTAAACCAAGGATATGTTGCAGAGTCTATTAATTATGTTGAAAAAAGATTCGGAAAAGATAGAAAAGTATTAGACGCATTAGTATTAGATGTATTTCACTATATTCACAAGCCTTGGACACATGCATTAAAGGGTAAAAAAATATTAATTATTTCACCATTTGTAGATTCATTTAAAGAAAAGGAGAAAATAAGAGAAAAAATTTATGGCGTAGATTTATTTCCAGATTGTGAATTTATATATTTAAAACCACCACAAACACAAGGGCAAACGCCTAGTTTACCGTTTGACCATGAATTAATGAAATTTATTAAAGAATTGGAGGCAGTTAAATATGATTTTGATATCGCCTTATGTAGTTGTGGTGGTTATGGAAATTTGGTAGTTAATTATATTTATAATATGGGTAAGTCGGCTATTTATGTAGGTGGTGTATTACAAATGTATTTTGGTGTATATGGTGAAAGGTGGTTGAGAGAAAGAAAAGAAGTGATGAGAATGTACATGAATAAATATTGGTCAAGACCCAAAGAGTTGGAAAAACCTAAAGGTTTTGAAAAGGTGGAAGGAAGTGCTTACTGGTAGGGGAACCTTGGTTCCCTTACTGTCGTTTTCTGAGATAAATATTTTCGAACCGAAGTCTTCTTGATATATGATTCCCACAATTCTTGTAATTTTTCTTTTGTATAATTATATTTTTGTTTTTTATTATCGGTATTCATTCGGTACAATCCCAATTTTACAATTCGTCAAACGAAATAATTTTTATAATTTAATTAGTTAAAATTAATTAAATTATATGCGATTTTTGCGTATTTTCCCTATCTTTTTGTAGGAACACGGATGTATAAGTATCAATGATTTTATAGATAATCGACATTATCAATCATTTACGCACCACGGAGGACAATCCAATACGTAATCTAATTTATTAATACGATTTCTAGAATCTAATTTTGTAGGAAAAGGAACTTTATTTAATCCAGGATTATCTAATAAATCTTTTCTTACATATGTACATTCAAATACTGCGGGTATTGTTTTATTATTAATATTATACAATACACTATTATTATTATTTGCGTGATAATGAACTAAGTAATGTGTATACGATAACTTTTTAAGTGCTTCCCATTTTTCTCCAGTATTTGGAAAATGAAATTCAGCAACGATTTGTTTAATATTTTTTAATTGATTTATAGTTAAAGAATTAAATAGTGGGAACTCCGCACCTTCAATATCTAATTTTAAAAATACATTTTTATATTTATTTAGTGCAAAATCAAAATTAGATGTTTCTGATGTATTAAAAAGACCTACATTTTTATTAATATATTTAATTTTTGGTAAATTTTTTGTTAATTTAAATCCAGAATCTTCGGTTCCATCAAAACATACACAATTTATATTATACTTTTCTGTAAAGGCTTTTTCAAATCCAATATCACCACCAATACCACCTGATAACATAAAATCATAATTATCTGTTTCCATTATTACATATCCACCGTCATTTTTATTACCCAATCTAAATTTATTATCACAATGATATACTGTTAACGCTTTTATAAACTCATCTAATCTAGGGTCCATTTATATATTTTTAATATAATGTTTTTAATTATTTTTTTTTACTTTTAATTTAAAATAAATTATTTTTAATTAAAAGTAAAAAAAAATAATATATATATGGAAAAAATACATATGATAACATATGGTAATAATATTTACAGTAGAGCTAAAGAACGTATAAAAGAGGATGCATTACATACAACATGGTTTAAAAGTATAAAAGTATGTGGACCGGAAGATCTAACACCAGAATTTGCAAATGAATTTAAAAAAGTGTTAAAATTAAAGAGAATAGCGGGTTATGGTGTATGGAAATTTGATATTATATTAAAAAGATTGGAAACTTTGATAAAAGACAACAAAGACGAAATATTATTGTATATAGATGCAGGATGTATGATAAATAAGAATGGTGAGTCACGAATGAAACAGTATATAAATATGTTAATGGAATCGGATAAAGACATGTTTTCGTTTAAAATGCCTGGAGCAATAGAAAAAAATTGGACAACAAAGCAACTTTTTAAGGCGTTTGAGGTGGAAGAAGAAATGAAGAAAAGCGGTCAATTTGTGGGGGGAATATTTATGATGAAAATAAACGAGAGTATGATAGATTTTTTTAAAGATATATTAACGGTGTTACGAAAAAACCCATTAATAATAACAGATGTATATAATAAGTATCAAACAACTGATTTCATAGATAATAGACATGATCAATCAGTATTAAGTGTGATGAGAAAAAAAATGAAAAACAGCGTATATATAGACGATGAAACGTTTTGGACAAAGTGGAATTATGAGACGGAGGAGGCGCAGAAACATCCATTGATGGCTGTAAGGAGGTGTTAAGAAAAACATTTGCAGCGTGAAAAGGTGGTATTAAAGTCTGTAAAGACAAGAAGTTTAAGGTTACAATTTTTACAAAAATTATCAAAAAGATTAAAAACGGCAGGATGATATCTAAATCTAATATTATTTTTAAAAACCTTATCTTGTGTGATAGTATTATAATATTTGCTAACTTTTTGAAGATTAAAAATATCTTGATTTTCTAAAAAGTAGCAAATATTATAAATAAGAAATTTATCATGAATCATTTATATATTATGTTTTTTTTTAAATTGTTCATAAATGGAATCGGGATGATGGTTAGCATTTTTATCTATTTTATTAGTTCTCCAACCTTCATTCCATAAATGAATACAAAAAGTATCGTATTTAATATTTTCATATTTATCAATAACATTGGGAAACACACTTTTGACATTAGAATTTGGATTAATTAATGAAACTACACATTGATAATCACAAGTACAAATAGTATGCCAAGGTAAAATATATTTTTCCAAATGAAATTTATTAATAATATGTTTAATTGTTCTTGGACCGGAACCCCAACCTAGAGTACCGTCTAAAATTAATTTTTTGTGTTCTTTTTGCATTTTAATAGCTTCTTTAGTTATTTCACTATTTTTTGGTAGTTTAATTATACAAGAAGTGGGTAAGCTACTTTGATAATGTTGTCCAATGGGTTCTGAAACAAAAACAATATCTCTATCAAATTTGAAAGGTTTAACACATAAAACATCAGCATCAACCCAATATCCACCATTTTTGTGTAATAAATGAAATCTAAAATAATTAGAAAAAGCAGATAATGAACCATTTTTATATCTAAAAATTTCACTTTCATCTACTATTTCATTACCATCTTTGACAATAACACCTTCTGGTATATTTTTAACATCTCCATAAGTATATAAATGATATTCATGTCCGTTATCAAGAAAAGATTTTGCACAAAGCTGTTCCATTTTACTTAAAGAACCACCGATCCATAAAGATTGAATAATATGACTCATTTTATAATAGTAATTGTTTAATTTTAAATAAATATAAATTTAATTTAATATTTAAATTTATATGAAAGTATTGGTAACAGGATGTGCTGGATTTATTGGTTCACATACATGTGAATTTTTGTTAAAGCGTGGAGATACAGTTTTAGGTATTGATAATTTAAATGATTATTATGATGTGGAGAGAAAGAAAGAGAATCTGGAGGTTTTGAATAAATATGAAAATTTTGAATTTCGTAGAGAAGATATAAGAACAACAAAGGTAATAGAAGAATGGAAGCCGGAAAAAATATGTCATTTGGCCTCAATGGCTGGAGTTAGATATTCAATAGAGCATCCAGAGGTATATGTAGATGTAAATATAAATGGATTTATAAATATATTGGAGCAAGCGAGAAAAGTGGGTGTGAAACAAATAGCATATGCGAGTAGTAGTAGTGTATATGGTTTAAATAAAAAAAAGCCTTTTTCGGAGACAGACATAATAGAAACACCGAATTCACCATATGCATGTAGTAAAATGGCTATGGAATTATATGCGAAGACATATCATCAATTGTATAATTTAAATATGATAGGATTAAGATTTTTTACGGTATATGGACCACGAGGGAGACCAGACATGGCGCCATATAAGTTTTTGAAGGCAATAAAAGAAGGAACAAAATTTTACAAATATGGTGAGGGAACATCATCAAGAGATTATACATATGTGAGTGATATAGTGAGTGGTGTGGTAGCATCAATTGATAATAAAAAGGAAGTAAAGTGTGAGGTATATAATTTGGGAAATAGTAGTCCTGTCTCTCTGAATGAGTTTATAGAATTATGCGAAAAGGTAGTTGGAAAAAAGGCAAATTATGAACAAATAGGGAATCAGTTAGGCGATGTACCACATACATTTGCAGATATAAGTAAAGCAAAAAGAGATTTGGATTATGACCCAAAGGTGAAATTAGAGGATGGATTAAGATTAACGTATGTTAATTTGTAAAATTTACATTATTATTTATATACATTAATTTTATTAATTATTCTATTTACTTCTTTCATATCTAAAGTATCATAACATGGGATAGAAATAATTTTATTTTTAACAATATCAGTAATAGGCAAATCAATGGTTTTATATTTTTTAAATATAGACTGATCTAATATGCTTTTATGATAAAATATTTTGGAAGCGATATTATTTTTATTTAAATAATCAATAAAATTATTTCTATTTTCAATTAATATAGAATATTGTGCAACCATATGTCCTTTATCTAAATTTGGTTTAACACATTTCAATAGAATTTTTTCATTATATAAATTAGCAATAGTTTGTCTATTTTTTGTTTTTTCTTTAAAATTTTGAAGATTAATTAATATAATGGCTGCTTGAAATTCATTCATTCTAGCATTCCATCCTAATATATCAATATTGCCATATGAAGACATACCATGGTTTCTTAGTTTTTTTAATTTATTATTTATATTGTCATTATTAGTAAAACAAGCGCCACCATCGCCAAAACCACATAAAGGTTTTGTAGGATAAAAACTAGTGCAACAAATATCACCAATATTACCATCACAACTTTTATATTTATCATTAAACGCGCCAAAACTTTGTGCCGCATCTTCAATAATAAATAAATTATACTTATTTTTTAATTCTAATAATAAATCAATATTGTTAATTAATTTTCCGAAAAGATTAACAATTAGAATACCTTTTGTTTTTTTAGTAATTGATTTTTCGATCAATTTAACGTCAATATTAAATGAATCCATTTCAATATCAACAAAAACAGGCGTTGCACCTGATTGCACAATTGTTGATGTAGAGCTAATCCATGTGAATGGTGTAGTAATAACTTCATCACCTTCTTTAATATCTAAAGCTTTTAAAGCTAAAGATAATGCGAATGTTCCACTTTGACAACAAATGGTATGGTTTGAACCCGTATAATTAGAAAGCTGTTTTTCTAATTCTTTTACTTTTGGTCCAAGCATTCCCATACCACTATCTAGAACATTTTCAAGTAAATTTAAATATTCTTTCTTATGCTTTTCAACTGTTTTTTTAAATGAAAACATATATATATTATATTATGAGTTTTTTATATACATATTATCATAATAATTTTAATATTTTATGAATATTTTCAGCGAACTTTAAATCAGAAATAAATTTATTTTCTAAAAAGTTTAATTGATTATTTAATGGATATTCATCAAAGGTTTTTTCTGTTATTTTATTTTTTTTATAAATTTTTAAATTTTTAGTAATATCATCATAATAATATGTGATATTATCATTAATAAAAGAACAGTTACTTCTTTTTTTATTATCAATTCTAGAGCAATAAAAATGGCATATTGTTCCATCAAAATCTAAAATACATATAATTGAATTATCATTTTTGTTACAAAATAATATTTGTGGTATAACATTAAATATATAAAAAGCGATAGATATGTCGTGGCAAAGTAAGTCATATATTACATTACAATCTTTACGAATTTGTGTAGAACCATTACTTCTGTTAAAAAAGGCATTTTTCCATTTTATATTTTCATTTTTTATTTTTTTTATAGCAGAGCAATAAACTAAAACATACCCTACACCAATATTATTATTATTATTAATTTTAATTAATTTTTGTATATCAATTAAACTATGAGTGCAAGGTTTTTCAATTAATATATTTTTATTTTTTTTTATACAAAATTCAGCTAATTCATAGTGTGTATTTATAGGTGAAGCAATAATTACAGAATCAAAATTATCAAAATCAACACTATAAATATCATTATTAAAAACAAAAGTATCTATAATATCATAAATTTGGTGTTTAGAGTTTTGAATAGTTTTTTCCCATATTTTTCCCCAATATCCATAACCTACAAGTAAAATTTTCATATAAATAATATATTAAATTAATTTTAATATACTTAGAATTAATATATTTAAAAATATTATTAAATAAAATATATATAATGAATAATATTGTTTTAGATGACAAGACCTTGGGTGATTTAGAGTGTATAATGAATGGTTATTTCTCTCCATTAGAAACTTTTATGGGTAAAGATGACTGGGAAAGTGTGTGTAATGATTTACATTTAAAAAATGGTAAATTTTTTCCATTACCAATAAGTTTATGTGTCGATAAATTATTTAAAGTAGGTGATGTATTAAATTTAGTAGATAGTACAAATTATATATTAGCTACATTAGAGATAGAAGAAATATATAAACCAGATATAGATTTTGAGTGTAAAAAAGCATATGGTTCAACAGATACGAATCATCCTTATGTTAAATACAAACAAAATCATAAAGATAAATATTATGTAAGTGGTAAGATAACAAAAAAAAACGAATTTAGACACTATGATTTTATAGATAATAGATTAAGTCCAATTGAAGTAAGAGAATATTTTAAATTAAATAATTGGGAATGTATAGTAGGATTTCAAACAAGAAATCCAATGCATAAAGCACATTATGAATTAACAAAATATGCTTTAAGCAAAACAAATAATAAAAAAGCGAAATTATTTTTAAATCCAGTAGTAGGTATAACACAAAATGTAGATATAGATTATAATATACGTGTTCATTGTTATAAAGAGATAATAAAAAAGTATGATGGAAATGTATTATTGGGATTATTACCATTAACTATGAGAATGGCAGGTCCGCGTGAGGCTTGTTTGCATGCATTAATAAGGAAAAATTATGGTTGTACACATTTTGTAGTAGGAAGGGACCATGCAGGACCATCATTTAAAACAAAGACAGGAGAATCATTTTATGGACCATATGAAGCACAGGAATTATTATTTAAATATGCTAATGAAATAAATATAACACCTATAGTAAGTAAAATGATAGTATATAATGATAGTAAATCAAAATATCAGCCTATAGATGAAGTAGAAGAAGGAGATAATATATTAAAATTATCAGGAACAGAAGTAAGGAAAAGATTAAAATCGGGTGAAGAAATACCTGAATGGTTTAGTTTTAAAAATGTAGTGAATATATTAAAAAAATCAGTAAAAAAGCGTGGAATTTGTTATTATTTTACAGGATTATCTGGTTCTGGAAAAACAACAAATGCAAATATTTTGAAAGTGAAATTAATGGAAAAATATCCAGATAGGGAAATAACAGTATTAGATGGTGATATTGTTAGACAAAATTTATGTAAGGGTTTAGGTTTTAGTAAAACAGACCGTTCTATAAATGTAAGACGTATTGGTTATGTAGCAAGTGAAATAGTAAAACATGGTGGAATAGCAATATGTGCTAATATAGCACCATATAATGAAGATAGATTAGCAAATAGAAAATTAATAGAAAGTATAGGAGGTAAATACATAGAAATATGGGTAAATACACCATTAGAAATATGTGAAAAGCGAGATGTGAAAGGGTTATACAAATTAGCTCGTGAGGGAAAGATAAAAGAATTTACAGGAATATCGGATCCTTTTGAAGAACCAACAAACTCAGACCTTATAATAACAGGAAATAAAACAGATTTAACGGTTTTAATATAAATTAATATAAATATAAAAAAATATTTTATATTAATTATGAATAGTATTATAGAAAATGATAAAACAAACAGAGATTGTGAATTAGGAAAAATATTTATAATATTTTTATCAGTATTATTTGTGTTATGTATTTGTGCATTCGGTATTTATTGGATTATAACATTATAATAATTTAATTTTCCCATTTAAAATAGTCAAATTCTTCTTTAAAATCATCTTTTAATACTTTTATCATTTCATTATTATATGATAAATTTTCTTCTTTCTTATAAGTTCCTTTATTATCGTGTAAATTTCTATCATTTATATTAAATTTATTAAAAAATGTATGTCTATCATTCTTATAATTAGAAAATTTTCCAATAAAATCAAATATACATTTATTATCAATATGTGTTAAGTTATATTGGTCTAACCATTGTCCGTATTCTGAACTTTTACCAATATATTTATATATAAATTGTTCGAATGTAATATTATTAGGAATAGATCTAGAACGATATTTATTCATATTATAAAGGGATTTTAACAAAGAAAATTTATTTCTAACAAATGTAACTTTATA
>Ga0209709_10002774_pt1 | contig 14931 bp, 20 predicted proteins | sample ArcticOcean_MG_C_2_FD_187435 | JGI IMG/M metagenome (GOLD analysis project Ga0209709, IMG submission 187435) | Marine microbial communities from western Arctic Ocean - ArcticOcean_MG_CB4_136 (SPAdes) (version 2) | ecosystem: Environmental > Aquatic > Marine > Oceanic | place: Arctic Ocean... | reverse complement strand
GGGAAAAACTTAATTCAAGAAAACTTAGAAGCTCTTGCAGCTAACGGAACACGAAAGCTAGATAGATACCACGAAACAATGGCAGGGGAGTTGGCTGAGTTAGGTATAGACTATAAGCAAGGAGTAGAATGGCTTAAAGCTGGCGGCAGTCTAAAGGATTCTTTTTATGACGAACAAGTGCTGGGTGGTGCTGCTAGATACTCTAACTCAGTTGTACTACAGCCTACTGCAATGTCAGGACTAAAGCCCTTATTGTTTTCTAATCCTAAAACTGCAATTGCCTTTCAGCTTTTAGGCTATCCTGTTGCTTTTACAAACACTGTTATGAAAGGCGCAGCAAAGTCTTTAGGAAAAGCACCTATTAGAAACGCTGCTAAAATTATACCTGCTGCGGCAATTATGACTGGCATGGCACGATGGACTAATTATGTACGTAGCGATGGAGAAAGTGAAGAGGGACGAGAAAAATCTGAAATATATTATAACGCTATAGCACGTTGGGGCGGCAACGGAATATTGTTAGATTCGTTTAACAGAGCTAGAACATCTGCTATGTATACTCAAAGCTCACTTCCATATTTTACAATGGCAATGGGGCCACTAGGTTCAGATAGCCTAAAACTTATGAAAGAAGGTATTATCCCTTTAGTTGGTGGAAAAATACCTCTTTACAGCGGCTCATATTTTGGCAAACAAATATTGGGCAAAAATAAAGTTAAAGAATATAAAAAACTTTTACGTGATGCACAACAACACTTTATTACTGATGAGCTTGTCCCTAAATTTGGAGAATCTGGTACAAGATTGCAGTTTGACAAAGGTGGAGAAGTAATGGTTCCTAATGCTCCTGCGGAACCCGATGAGCGGATAGATAAAATGACAGGTCAGCCATACAACAGACAGGCAGGCTCTGCGTTTATGGACGAAACAGATCCTTTTAAAGTCCTTATGAATAGTGGCGGTTCTGTTACCCGTGAAAAGTATAATGTAGGTAGAGTAGTAATCGGTCAAGCAACAAAAGAAATTATAGACTTTATTTCGCCAACGGCTACTAATATTGCTAAAAGCGTAGAGAACTTGTTTAACCGCGAAACCATTAACAACGCTGCAAACAAAGTAGACAATGCATTTTATGATGCTATGGATGTTAATAACTTAGACCCAGAAGATATAATGGTTCAAAGCTATGCAGATGCATTAGTTGTTAACACTCTTGAGGGACAAAACCACAAGTCAATATATGAACTAGAGCAAATACCTGAATGGCGCAAAGCAATTGAAAACACTGATAGCTCAGTCAATGAAAAATTATGGGCAGAAGCGCAGCAAAAAATGGGAATTTCTGAGCGTAAAAGAGAAGCATTACAAACCATTAGAGATTTACAAAATGAGTATGATCCTGATGCAGCTTTAGAATCTGTTGTTCCAAACAGCCTTGGTAATCTGTCTAATGAATATGAAAGAGTTAAAATAAACATTTCTGAAGAAGAAATATCTAAAGTGGATATGTCTAAGTACGATGAAAAAACTTTAGAAAACATTGAAGACTTTTTAAGAACTGTTGTTAAACAAGAAGCTGACACCTTATCAGATGAAGGTTTAGAGACAGTAGTTGAACGGAACATCATTAAGTTGATTGCTTCAGGCGAAGTAGACTTTGCTAAGTTTAAAGCACCAAGCCTAACAAGCGAAGTATATCCAAACATTACACCTGCTACAAAAAGTATTGAGGCTCATGTTGCTAATTCTACTGAGAAAAACCCAGTATTTAGAGGTCTTACAAGCTTTACAGAAGCTGAGTTTGATGTTGCGTTTGCTTTCTCCCGCGAGGTAGGGGTACATGTAGGGACAGAAGGACAAGCAACTACTTTTTTAATACGTGCTTTGCCGGACACTGCTCTTAAACAACAGTTTAAACAAGAAATTGATTCAGGGGCAATGACAAAAGAAAAAATGGATTCTTTTTTTACTGATCCTGATTTAATATCTGGGGACTACCAGCCTACAATTAGTAGTGCTACTTCAATTGTAGATGACATGCCTATAGACTCAGGTTACTTTGGTAACTTTGCTGAAGGGGACGAGCTTCTTAAACCTCTGACTATAAAGAGAGGGTATATTGATGTTAGGAACCCCTTGTTAATTGAAAGTGATTTATCTGGATGGGAAGCTGAAACAATTTTAAAAGCCGGAGGAGGTTTTGATGAGTATTTTATGCCGGAGATTTTGTCTCGTGGTATAGAGCTAAGCAAAAAACAAACTGCAACCCTTGAAAAACTTGAAAGCCGTGCAGAAATGTTTCCGTGGGACACTACTCAACAATCGCCAAAGATTTCTGATTCTATTAAAAGTAAAATGCAACGTGCTGAAATTAATACTGACTTCCGAGCTTTCTTAGAAGACTTAGGTTTTGATTCTATTAAATATAGAAATGAAGTTGAGATGAGTCTGAAGGGAGAAGAAGCATATTCTTATATTATTTTTAAACCTGAACAGTTCAAAGTTACTACTGGTAGATTAGTAGACACTCAAGAGCGATTGAAAAAAGCAGAAGGTGGGGAAGTTTACAACATTGAAAGCGGCGATACTCTTTCAGGAATTGCTAGAAAATATGGCACTACTGTAGATCAACTTGCAGCCGATAACAGTATTGCTGATGTTAATATGATTTATGCTGGCAAGGCACTTAAAGTTCCTACGCTGGGGAAAGTAGATTCTCAAGCTCCTATAGTATCAAAGCCTGCTACTGACAAAGCAAAAGCCTTAGATAAACAAGTTAAAGAAGCTTTTGAAGCAGCAGAAACTGTTGTAGATAAAGGTGTCGATATAGTTACAGATACAGCAAACTCAGGAGTCGAAGCTTTACAAACTTTAAAAGATTCTGCAAGCTCTAAAATAAAAGACACAGCAAGAAGAGCTTCAAGTGCTGTTGAAGAAGGGGCTGCTGATCTATCTGACATAGTTGAAAATGCAAGTGAATCTGTAAGCGAGGCGTATACAGATATAAAAGAAAAAACAACTACTGCTGCAAGTAACACGTTATCAGCTTTAAAGAGTCTAACTACAAAAGTTAAAGATAACCTTACAGAATCTATTGACGAACCATCACCAGAACTTCCTGATGTTGAAATTCCTAATGTTGAAATTCCTAATGTTGAAATTCCTACAATGATTCGACAGTTTTTGTACGACATTGGAGGAGGTGAAGAAAAACTTACAGAAAAAGATTTACTTTCTAGTGAGCTAGAGTTTTTAACTGCTAAAGCTATTGAAGGCATTACTAGTCTTGAGTATAAAGATTATGGGACATCTAAAAAAGGAGAATCAGAATACGCAGACGTTGGTGGAGGAGGAGGAATAATTGATTTCTTTAAAAAACTTGATGATCCTGCATATTCTATGAAAACAACAATTGGACAAGCGGAAATAATAAAAAATAAAAAAGGCGAAACTGTAGTTATAGATCAATATAACTTTAATAATAGTAGTGGCGCATTTAACTTTTTGCAATTCTTAGGAGGCATTAAAAGAGCAGGGTTTAGTCCGTATGCTCAAGCTAGAAACATTGGCGCTCAATTTGGAAGTCCTGAAGGAGAAGGAAGCATGGTAGAAATTAATTTAGGCAAGCTAGACACTAAAGAACTTAAACGCGCAACAGAAGTGGTAGCAGGAATATGAGCAACTTTAAATACTTCAAGCTTGAAGACTTTGACTGTCAAGAAACGGGCGAGAACGAGATGGACGTTGAGTTCATCGAAGCCCTTGACAGCTTACGAGAAGCGTGTGGCTTTCCGTTTAACATTACGAGCGGGTACAGGAGTAAAGACCACAGCATTGAGAAAGCCAAAACAACTGTCGGCACTCACGCACAGGGGATTGCCGCCGACATCAAAGTCTCTGGAGGCTCAGAGCGTCTAGCGATAGTCAAACATGCTTCAGCAATGGGCATGTCAGTTGGTGTTGCTAAGACTTTTGTACACGTTGATACACGAAAGACTCCAGCGATGTGCTGGTGTTACTAAGGAGAACGATATGCTTGACAAATTGATAGGGCCAATTACAGGAATCCTTGGTAAGTTCGTTGAAGACAAAGATCAGCGTAATGCTTTAGCACACGAGATAGCTACAATGTCAGAGAAACACGCCTTGGAATTGAGCAAAGGACAGCTTGAAGTCAACAAGGTTGAAGCGGCACATAAGAGCCTATTCGTTTCTGGATGGCGACCTGCTGTTGGATGGTGCTGTTGTTTGGCGTTACTCTACAACACAATCTTATCTCCGGTACTGAGCATTTGGTTTCTTGTACCAGAAGTTGATAGCTCTTTGTTAACTCCAGTGCTGATGGGAATGTTAGGCATGGGAGCTATGAGGAGTTTTGAAAAAGCCAAGGGCGTTCAGAGGGAAAAATAATGTTAGCCGAAATAGCAGCAGCCAATGCAGCCTTTCAAGTAATTAAAGGCGCGTTGTCCAACGGAAAAGAACTCTATGATGTTGCAGATCAAGCGACTAAGTTCTTTGACAACAAGTCTGCAATAGCTAAGAAGGCTAACAGGTCTGGAAGCGGCGATGAATTACAATGCTTCATGCAGTTGGAGAAGATCAAAGAGCAAGAGGTGTGGCTCAAAGAATACATGATCTACGCGGGTCGAGCAGACATGCATACGGACTGGCTAAAGTTCCAATCAGACTGTAAGCGCAAGCGAGAAAACGATGAGCGCACACGCATAAGACACAGAGCAGCAAGCTTTGCAATGTTTTGGTCTGCTTTGCTCTGGGGTACAGGTGTTTTAGTTGTGCTTCCACTGGGCTTGTACTTAGGTTTTAAAATATTTGGAGTTATTTAATGGCAGCAAAAAAATCAAAAGTAAACGAAGCGGGCAACTACACAAAACCTGCAATGCGAAAACGACTGTTTAACAAGATTAAAGCAGGAACTAAGGGCGGTAAAGCAGGACAGTGGAGCGCACGTAAAGCTCAGATGTTAGCTAAAGAATACAAAGCAGCAGGAGGAGGTTACAAATGAAAGGCGTTAAACATTTTAAGAAAGATGGTACTGAACATACAGGCGGGACTCATAAGATGCCTGACGGATCTTTACACACCAACAAGACGCACACTAAGACCAGTGTAAAGTTATTTCATTTAAAAGATCTGTCTAAGAAGGCTCAAATGAAAGCAAAGGGTACGCACAAATGCCGCTAAAAAAATCTCAAAAGTCTTTAAAAAAATGGACAGGACAGGAGTGGACAACAAAGTCTGGGAAGCCCAGTGCTAAAACAGGTGAGCGTTATCTGCCTAAGAAGGCTATCAAGGCTTTAACACCTGCACAGTATGCGGAAACTACTGCAAAGAAAAAGAAAGATACAAAAGCAGGCAAGCAACACAGCGCACAGCCTAAGAAAATTGCAAAGAAAACCAAAACATACAGGGTCTAGATATGGCAACTCCAAGAAAAGGTAAAGCTAGAGTAAAGGTAACTGCAAGCGGCAAGAAAGTTAGCTACGGCCAAGCAGGGAAAGCAAAGGATGGCGGCTCTAGAGTACGTGCAGGAACTTCAAAGGGTGATAGCTATTGCGCCAGAAGTCTGGGCATAAAGAAAAGACTGTCTAAAAAGAAACAAAATGATCCGAACACACCCAACAACTTATCACGTAAGCGTTGGAAATGTTCAGGAGCTAAGTCTAAAAAGTAAATCAAGTATGGATGAGTGCGGTCTTAGGGTTAACGTACTTAGGAACACAGTAAGCTACGACAGGTGTGTGATACGTTCTGCGAGTACCTTGGACAGTAAGCTTCTCAGCAAACCACCTACACCTTTCTAAGCTCTTCCAGTAACTAGTTGCTGCGGGATCTACTTCACCATTTACTTGCACTAGTAGTACAAAAATTAACTGCTTCACAGTTCTTGGTGGTTCAAAGCACTGAGTTCCGCTTCTAAAAAATCATGCATTCTATCTAGTTTTTGTTTCGTGAGTTGTATAATGTTTCTTATAGTAGACAAGTCTTCTCCTTTAAATACTTTATGTAGCTCGTCTTCGGGGATGCCGCTCATTTCTGTAACGACAACCCCTTTAGAGTTTATTAAAACTTTAAAGCCTATGATGTTGGCTTCCTTTTTTTTATTAAGCAATTTCACATGCGCCCCCTGTACACGCTAATTCTTGAGAGCCTGTAGTGTTATCTTCTTGTTCAAAGTTTTCTAAGTCTTCCCAACTAACGCCTTGAGGCATAGCAGCTAACAACTCATTGTACTTCTCAATACTGATGTCTTCATACGGAGCTTGCTGATAAACATGGTCACTGACTGGCAACAAACTAATACCGGAACAGATCTCAAAGTTATCCCATATCCACTGCGCTACTTGGAGGAACTCATTGTCTGTATAATAAACTGTTATGCTTGGTTTATGTTCACACCAATGATTCTGGTAGGTTTTCCAAAGCTCTAGCTGTTGCATAGCACCAACCTCTGCGACAGTAACAGACTTCTCAGGAGCCTTAACAGGAAAGCTAAAGACAGCGGAGGCAGGGGACATAACGTCTTGCTCTACTGGGAATCCTTTGTTTTCCATAAAGACTGCAAGCGGGTCTTTTTTGTCACTACGTACTCTTCTAATATATTGCTTAGAAAAACGAGGGTGAATACCACTAGCAGAATCAACGAGTTGAGAAACAGTACCGCTAGGCTTAACGCATGTAATAGCGACAGACTGTGCAATGCCAAGCTTTTCAGCCCAGATTTTATTTGTTGTGATAGCAACTTCTTTTAACTCCTCTAGCCACTGTTTTGTTTTATCCGAAGAATTACCAAGAGTAGGGTGATCCATGATCCCTGTCATGCTCAAGCCCAACAAGGCTTCTTCTTCAGTGTTTCTTTTCCAAAGGTTCCGCAAGTACCGGAAGTCTGTCAGCGTTGCTTGAAGAGTCCCAATGATTGCAGCAGTCTCAACCTTCTTCTTCAATGAAGCGAGGGTATCGTTTTCTCGGATAACTACCTCCGATAAATTGCAAAACTGGTTACTACGTAAAATTATCTCCGAACATGGATTAGTTCCGAAGTCCTGCTCTGCGTCCCTACGTCCATTCCGTGCTGCAACTTTCTGTGCTGCTACGCGGCTAAAGATACCACGCTCTCCGGCCTTCGACTCATACATGGTGTGCATCTCAGACAGGAAGGCTTCAAAGTCTGGCTTCTCTGTGTATGCAACTGAGTTGTTAGCCAACGCTCTGTGTCCTTCGTTCCTCCACCAGTCACCTGACTTAGCTTTAGCCATACGTCCGTCAGAAAGATTAGACAGGCTGATTAACGCTGAACGTCTAACGCCACCAACAACTACGATGTCTGCAATCTTGCAAACAATATCATGGCACTCAATGGAGGTTAGCTTTCGACCCGCCGCTTTACGGAACACTTCAATGCAAAAGTTAAATAGATCTACTAAAGGCTCTGGCCCTGATGCTCTACCGCCAAAGGTCTTTAGTCTTTCACCTGCTCCACGAACCCTGCTGATGTCCCAGTTAGGGATCTTACCTGCATATAGCATAGCAATTAACTCACGAAATGCTGATGCCCAGCCAATCTTACTGTCAGATACAACAATAACACTCTCAGTAGGGTGAAAGCTTTCAGCAACCTCTGGTAGTTTGTTAATGAAGTTACGCTCAACGCTAAACCCCACACCTGTACCGCACATAAGGACGTACATCAACTCATCAAAGGATCGCGGTGAGTCTATGTGCAAGTAGCTACAGTTAAAACCTGCTACGTTATCTTTATCTAGTGCTGTCCCTGCTGTCATCATGCAACGCATTGAAGGCATAACTTCTTGGCTGTGTATAGCGTTGAACAACTTCAGGGCTACCTCCTCGTCTATCTGCCCACGATCCTTCCAGAAGTCTACGTATCTGTTGACTGTCTCATGCCACGACTCTCTACGCCCTGCCTCTGGTATCCAACGTGCATAGCGGCTCTTGTGTATAAACTGTTGATACTGATCCATTATGTATTGTCCTCTAGTGTGCTGATTAATTTATTTAAGTACCACTGGGATTTCTTGCAGTCCTCTAAAGCTTTTCCCTTATAGGACATCCTCCAAATGTATTTCAAAATGTTGCCCTTTAAGTACCCTTGAAATGCTTCAAGCTCCATGCTTGCTTCAATGGCTTGAATGCACTCAACGCCTCCAGAGTTATAGTGTGTTGGGTGATTCACTAAATCTTCTTTACCCCAATCAATCTCAGTAGTGCAGCCCTCTAAGCTAATCTCCTCTGCCTCTTCCTCCGCAGGTACTGAGTAAGCCGCCCACGCTGCCTGTCTACCCTCTTCTGTAGTCATGTCGTAAGGTATGTCACTACGTGCGGCTCTGTCCCACTCGCTAGGAGTCACATCATTTAGTTTCTTGTTCATAAGGTATCTCGTTATTTAAGTTTTTGTTTTCTTTGCGTTTAGTTTCTTTAAGCTTAGAAGACCCTTGTATTTTTTTAAACTTCTTCTTCCTAAGAAAACTATCTCGCCTTTCATCTTTGCGATTTGATTCGTCCATTAGTCAAAAGTCTCTTTGTTTTTTACATTAATCCAACTGTCTGGAATACTATCCTCGCTGTACCACACAAACCCATTAGCACTTGCCCACTCACCGTGGCTCCGTCTAGTTCCATCCTTACGCATCTTAGCCGCTGGCATTGGTGCGCTGGGATTTGCAAAAAGAAACACTAGCTCAGTGTCTTCTGGCAATACTTTATTTATCCAGATATATTTACTAAACTCTGCAAAGTCCCAGAACCTTCCTTTAGCTTCAAGCAAGATTGTCTTACCATTAATCTGTGTAACAAAATCAGGCTCATACTTGTGTTCAATAACATACGGTACTTTATCTGGATGAAAACTCCAGCCATCTAGAATACCAGAGTGTAGCTCATACTCCCAGTTGGAATCGTAACCAGCCACTACATCTTTTTCAACAGGGCGTTTAACTCTCTGCGCTCTGTACCCCTTCTTAAATTTTTTCAATGTATGTGTGCCTCTCTCCGTTCTAGCTCTGCTTCTAAAAGAAGTTTTAAATCTTTTAAGAACTGTGTTTCTATGTTTGTAACGGAAGCACTGGGAGCCTCATTAAAAAGATAGGAGCCAACGGAAATTATCATTTCTTCAATACTCATCCTTGTTTCTTTGTTGCTTTCCATTGTATTAACTCCAAATTAATTTCAGTTGTTTTCTTACGGGGGAATAGTTTTTTAAGTTGTCTGATCTTTTTAACAATCCACTTAGGGTGGTAAGCGTTTAAATACATTGTGCCGTTTGCAAAGAAGTGTGTTTGCACAGGTAGAAAATTCTTGTAGTTTTCAATGTTAATCTCAGCCGCTTCTTTTTCATCTAGCAATGACTGTATCCACGAAACAAGTACTACTGGTGTATGCCGCCTAATTTCTTTAGCTCTCTTACCGTTCATAAAAATTCCTCAACTCGTGGCTCAGATACTACCTTAGTTAAATACGCAAAGCCGTTAGAGTATTTAAAAGTTCTTAGTCCCTCGCCATCATTAGCATCTTTGTGACAGGGGTATTTATATTTACACCAATTACAACCTTTAGCAATTTTCATGTTCCCTTTCTTCCCATCTGGTACTGTAGGGTAGCAGAGTTCAGGCGCTGTGTCAAGCTTTAATGCTGGGATGAGCATGTTTATATGTGTCTTGATGTTAGGCTTATCAAGATCATCAGGAGTATACATACACAACTCACCGCTCTCTTTATTAATTACAAGGAAGCCTCCGTTGTTTGTTCCTTCAGCAGCTTCATACCCTGCAAGCTGTCCCATATAACCAAAAGGATCGTCTTGTGCGAGCCGTCCTTCTTTGAACTTGTTAAACGCAAATCGAGATGCAGACTTTACATCAACTACCTCCCCATTAATTTTACAGTCCATGTGTCCAACAATCCCTTCGACTGCTACTTCTTTTTGTTCATCTGTTACTGTGTGTCCTGCCATACGGACTAACATTAACACAACTTCTTCTAGCAAGTGACCGTACAAGAACTTGATCTGAGTTGCACCGTCAATACCACCACGACCATTCTCGTCACGCTTCTCGTACCACAACTGTCGAGCAGGCTTTCCAATGTTAGACATACGCAGAGTAAAATCTTTGTTGCGTTCTCTGGGTGTAGCCCAAGAAATTAAAGCCTCGCGCATTCCTGCCATTGTTTTATCTATGTCTGCTTCAGTTAGAGGTAGCGGTACACCGTCTGAAAGCATTGTTAATTGTTGATAGATGTCGGGTACTAAGTTTTCAAGCTGCTTCATGTTGATCTCCAAGGGCGGCTTCTACAAACCGCTTAGCTATTTCAGGTGAGCATTTAAACCACTCGTTCTTCCGTTCAAAAATATCAGACAATCTACTGTGTACATTAGACTCTAGTTCTCTACGGCTATCTGTTTTAAAAACATATAGAAGTTTATAGTCTCTAAGGGGCGAGGATGTCTGATAGTTTTTAAGTCTGTCAGTTGCGTCTACGGCCATGCCTACCTTGACCCAACCGTCCCATGCAGGATTAAATATAATATATACTTCTCCTTCAGGGTTAGTTTTATAGTTCTCTAAAGAACTAAAAGCTGCTTCCTCAAACCCCCTGTAGCGTCCTGCCTTGTATAGAGGGTGCGACTTGGGAACGTACTTACTGTTTACAAACATACGGGTGGTGTTCTTCCTGTTGTGTGCTTCTATGCTTCTTCTGCCGCCATCGTTAGTACCAACGTACCACCACTTGCCGTCTTCATGGGTGCAGTTTTTAGTGCTTGGTTTAATGAGGCTCATTCTTTTTCTCCGCTTTAGTGTTTCGATATTTAGAATCAAACTTAGCTTGCCGTGCAGCGAGGTCTGCTTCTTCTTCGTCCATAAGCGCATCCATTTTCTGCTCGCTCTCGTCTCCGTCTGGGATAGCCTCCCATCTTTCTTCAAGATATTCCTCAGACCACCCAATAGACCAACCTCCTACTACTTCTTCGTAGTCATAGTTATAGTGTCCGTTGCTCGCTATGAAAACTTCGCACCTATAAAAAGTTCCTATATAAAACCACTCCGGTATATACATACCCTCAGAAGCATATACATTTCCATACACAGCATACTTTCTAGTGTGTTTCACTCCAGCTCTCCCCGACTTTATAGTCTCCGTTTAAAGGACAATTAAGTTTAAGCATACAGCCTGCTTCCTTGATTGATTGTACCCCTGCCTTACCAACATCTACAGCATCGTCAAGGCGGCACTCAAGCTGCCACTCATCGTGTACGTTAGCTACAAACTTAGCGTCCCAACCGTGCTTCTTTATTTTAGTATCTAGTAAAACTAAAGCTTGCTTCATCACGATTGCTCCTGCTCCTTGCAATAAAGTATTTAAGGCCGCATGTTCTGAGCGAACAGTGAGCCTTCTACCGTCTAGTGCTTTAATGTATCCGCTTTTAGCTTCTCTTTGTACTCGTCCTGTAAGATTTTTAAATGATGGGAGATTATCAAAGAATGATTGTCTAAGGATTTTACCAGCGGCTCTACCTCGTCCAGCCACTGACCCAAGCTTAGCATCTCCGGCTCCGTACAAGAGCGCATAGATGAAAGTCTTAGCCTGATTTCTTGATTCAAGTCCAGCAAGCTGTTGATTTGTGGTGTGTATATCTCCGTTAAGGATTTCATTAGTATAGCCCTCGTCATTTAAATAGTGTGCTAACATTCTAAGTTCAAGCCCTGAAGCATCAATCCCCACTAGCCTATAGTCTTCCGGCACTGTCCAACAAGACCTACACTCTTCACCGTAGGGTGAGGAACTGCTTGGAATTTGAGCCATGTTGGGATGAGAATGAGTCATTCTAGATGTTACTGCACCATTAGGATTAACATATCCATGCACTCGACCACTAGGCTCTAGTGCTTTTATCCAGCTATTGACTTGAGCTAAACGCTTTTGAAGCATTAAGTATTCAGCAATCAGTGCAGCCTGTGGGATGTTCTTAACCTTACTTAAAATTCTTTCATCTACAATGGGCTGTCCTGTAGGAGTAAAGGTCTTAGGTTTCCAGCCAAACGCAATTAGATATTCACCTATTTGTTTACGGGAACCTAAGTTAAACTCTTTGTAAGTGTCTCTTGTTACAGCACCACGCTTGCTTAGTGCATTATACTCTTGATCAGTTAGCCTAACACCCTTGCCGTGTTGATCTTTAGCGGTCTTAGCTAACGCTCCTGATTTAGTAAACTGCGGAGTTAAGATTTGAGTTGTGACTGTAGATAAAAACTCTTCTTGTACTTCTTCTTTTAAGTTAAACAGACGCTCTTCAAACTGTGCGATAAGCATATGAGCTTTGCGTTCATTTAAAAGGAACCCGTTTATGCGCTGCTGATTAACAATCTTAGCTGTCTCATGCTCTAGTCTAACGGACTGCGGAGTAAATCCACGACTCTCCTGTCTTAAAACATTATAAACTTTTAAATTTAAAAGTACATCACGCTTGCAGTAATCTAACATCTCTGGGGTATAGCATTCCCAAGCATCTTCTTGATCACCGAAGTCTCCTTTCGGAAACCCCAAACGATAGCCCCAACTTTCTAAGCCGTGGTTGCCTTCACGAGTAGGGTTAAACAAACGCGACAGCACTAAGGTATCTACAATCTTTGTACTAAACAAATCAACCCCCGCTATGGTTTTAATAACAGGTAGATCATAGCACAGAATGTTATGACCAACAAGCTTAGTAGCAGATTGTAATAGTTTATAACCTTCTTCTAGTTGTGTGTTGTCAAACGTAAACACATCCCCTGTGTCTACATCTGCGGCCACTATACAAAAGATTTTATCTGGCGTTAAGCCATTTGCTTCTATATCAAATACTAAATTACTCATAGCTCATCTCCAAGGAAGGCATCGGGATCATAATCATTTAACTCTGCAAGCCTACCAGTGTCGTTATCATAAAGCAAGTTACATGCAACTCCTGTATCTCCTGTGTATCTAGATTTTAATACTCTCACCTTTGTTGTAGACGCTTCGATCAGGTCTTCACTCTGTTGATTTCTTTCTAACCCAATGACGCAGTCGCTGAGCTGAGCAATAGATTGTGAACCTCTAAGATGATTAAGCCCTGTCTCTATGCCGTTCTCATGCCCCCTGTTGCCGTCTACTCTACGCAAGTGTGACACTAGTATCATGCCACAACCTGTCTCCTCAACCATTGTACGGAGTCGGTGCATGATCTGGTCAATGCCTTTACGTTCATCTTGTTCTAATGTAGATAAGACTAACATGTGTAAGTGATCAATAACTATCCACTTACAGTCCAAACCAATAATCATGTAGCGCAACTTACTAAAGATGTCATCCAAGTTGTTAACACCGTGATGAGCATGAATCCAAACCCGTCCTTTATTTTCCCCCATAAAAACTTTCTCATAGGTTCTATCAAGAACATCATCACCAAGCTCTAGCTTAATACTATCTAAATGTAGTTTAGCATTAGCTTCAATGGACATGATACCTTCAGCAGTCCTCGACCAGTTTTCTTCAAGAGCTATAACACCTACGTTATCTTCTGTCTGTGAGACAAGCCAATGTTCAAGCTCTCTAGTAACACTAGACTTACCTAGCCCTGTGCCACCAGTAAGAGTAACAAGCTCACCTGCTCTCAAGCCCTCCAGCTTTTTATTCAAGCCCTGCCAAGGGAAGGGAACAGATGTCTTACGCTCTGACCGTAACTTTTTATACGCCTCAAACTGATCGGACAAGTTCATAACACCAGAGGGTGTATAAACTTTAGCATCCCAGAAGGCACTGACATAAGCTTGATGTCTGCCCTGCTTTAGCATATCGTTAGCGTCTTTAAAGTCCGGCGGAAGCGTCATAATTTTAGCTTTTCCGGGGGTAAAAAGTTTAGCAATTGCTCTTGCTCCTTCCTGCCCTGCCTTGTCGTTGTCAAAATTTATAACAATAAACTCAAAGGACTCAAGAAATTCTAAACTATGCTTGACATCACGAGCGCCTCCTTGCGCCCCTGACTTTATGGAAACTACAGGCCACTTACTACCATGTAGTTCGTAAGCTGCCATCGCATCACACTCGCCCTCAACAAGAGTAATAGTCTTACCCCCTGCTTTAAACAACTGTTGTCCGAATAAGCCTACGTCTTTCTGATCACCTACCCAAGAAAACTTCTTATCTTGGCCTCGCCACTTCGATGCCGCTAGTTCGTTGCCATTATAGTAAGGGTAACAGTGCTTATCAATACTGCCGTTCAAGCCTAGCGTAGCCTTCACTCCGTATTTCTTAGCTGTGTCTAAGCTAATCTTGCGGTCTGTTAATGCTCTAAACTCAGAGCCGTTGTTGTGGCTTTCCATCTTAGAGTTCCTTTGATACACTTCAAAATCCGTTATGGTATCAGATTGTTGTACGTCCGTTGTACTGTAGTTTTTAAAATACTTGTTGCAGCTAAAGCACCAAGCAGAATCGTCTTCGTTAATTGACGTTGCATCACTTGAGCCACACTCTAAGCATGGCTGGTGAAATTTAATAAAACCCATTGGTTTATTCCTCGTTAGGTTCCACTTCCTCTGTTGCTATCGCCTCTTCCGTGAGATGGTTAGTTTTAAGATCAGCTATTAACTGAATCGTTGCAGCTTTCATTAAGCCCATAGTTATTGAAGCTTCCTTTAATGCGGTGTCAGCTTGCATTAAGTGGAGCAGGATGTTGTTGCCCTCCTCTGAGAGCAACTCCGTATCATAGTTTACTTCATCTACTGTGATCGTCCCCATTACAGCTCATTCTCCATCTCTTCGTCACCCATTGTAGCAAGAGAGTAAAGCTCAGAACCATCTGGTGAACCTACCTCTATTAACTCAAGGACTTGCATTGCTTGAAAGTCTAAACCTTTAAACAACTTACCTTTGTA
>Ga0209709_10002772_pt1 | contig 14938 bp, 22 predicted proteins | sample ArcticOcean_MG_C_2_FD_187435 | JGI IMG/M metagenome (GOLD analysis project Ga0209709, IMG submission 187435) | Marine microbial communities from western Arctic Ocean - ArcticOcean_MG_CB4_136 (SPAdes) (version 2) | ecosystem: Environmental > Aquatic > Marine > Oceanic | place: Arctic Ocean... | reverse complement strand
AAAAATGACACAATTAAATGATGAACACTTTGAAGTAATAGAGAAAAACAAAGTTGAACGATATGAACGACAGAAACTTACATTTTTAGAGGACAGAATTAAGACTCTAGAAACTGCAATAGAAAGTCATGCTAAAATCTTAGCTAGATTTCAAATGACCGAGGGAGATAAATCATGACAGACAAAGTTGATAGTGCAATCTATATTTATGATGTTGAGTTTAATAAGATTAAAACAATTAAGCTTAAAACATTTTTAACTAGAGTTAATCATACATTAAGAAATGAAAACCAGATTTACTTTGCTTTAAAAAATGACGCAATTAAATCTAGAAAGGAAGAACAATCATGAGTAATTTTGTCTGGTGCCATGGACCAAGTTGCCATACCTCTCATACACAAGATAGAATAAGAGGTGTTAAAGGTAGCAAGGTTCTAAGAACTAAGAAAGTAACACTACCTAGACCAGAATACATTAATATGTATTCTTATTTTTGTAGTCAAGGTTGTTACAATGACTTTGCAAATAAACACGTAAGAGAGGTCATTGCCATTGCACCAAGGACCGAGGCTCTCGAAACACCGATCGATGTAGTCAAGGAACAGGCAAGGGATTGGAGTGGTAATACTTATATGGAAACTAAGATAATAAGGGTTGACAATGTATAGGATTAATATATAATCCTATACATATTAACAAACAGAAAGAAGAAACAAATGAACATAACATATAACAACACAACATACACAATACCTAAACCCTTTACTGAGTGTTATTTCGGTAGCAATCCAGTTAAAGAAATGACTATAATTAATCCTTACAGCAATGATAGTGTTAAACTTCCGGCGTTTGCTGTTGCAATCTATGACACTATTAAAGGTGCTGAACATACTGAGGACTATAAGACTATGCAACATGGAATTACTTGGTTTCAAAAGAACTTTGTTAAACAATACTACGCTTTACTAGATTAACTTTCTGTTAATAATAGGTGAGGTTTAACAACCTCACCTAACTAATTTAATTACATACACTAGAATCATTCTAAAGTGCGCCACTTCAGGTTATAACAAACTTTTTGCGCCCGATCTTTTATTTTTTTGGTACTCGAAGGGGACCCAGATCAATTCCGGATTTAGCTTCGCGGATAGACCCCCGACCCCCTTTACACATAATAGGGGTCCCATTTTTTATCCTTTATGCCTTGATTTACAAATAGATAGGCGATAAAATACTTATGAGAAGAAAAACAGAGCTGAAAAAATTCTGCAAAAAAATATATGAAAAAAGATTTTATAGAGAAGCTACCTCCTGACGCCCAAAAAGAATTTCTAAAACTAGCAATAAAATTAGAAGAAAAAACCAAAAAAGAAAAAGTACATGGAGATTTCATGACTTTTGTAAAGCATGTCTGGCCTGAATTTATAGAAGGTAAGCATCATCAAATTATTGCAGAAAAATTTAACCAGTTAGCTAGAGGTGAAATTAAAAGATTAATTATTAATATGCCTCCTAGACACACTAAGTCAGAGTTTGCATCTTTCTTGCTACCGTCTTGGATGGTGGGACGTAAACCAGATTTAAAAATTATACAATCCACGCACACCACTGAACTTGCAATACGATTCGGTCGTAAGGCCAAGACTCTTATGGACTCCGAGGAATACAAACAAGTATTCGAGACAAGATTAAGAGAGGACAGTCAAGCCGCGGGTAAATGGGAGACGGCGCAGGGCGGAGAATATTACGCTGCGGGTGTTGGATCTGCCATCACGGGCCGTGGAGCGGACTTACTAATTATTGATGATCCTCACTCTGAGCAAGATGCCTTAAATATGACATCAATGGAACGAGCTTATGAATGGTATACATCTGGTCCTCGTCAAAGATTACAACCTGGTGGAGCTATTGTTATAGTAATGACTAGATGGAATATGAAAGATCTAACCGGAGCTTTATTAAAACACCAAAAAGAATTAAAATCTGATCAGTGGGAAGTTATACAATTTCCCGCAATCATGCCATCAGGTGAAGCCGTATGGCCTGAGTATTGGAAGCTAGAAGAATTAGAAGGAGTTAAAGCATCTTTATCTACTGGTAAATGGAACGCACAATGGATGCAAAACCCAACGTCTGAAGAAGGATCTTTAATCAAAAGAGAATGGTGGCGGAAATGGGATAAGGAGTATATTCCTCCTCTAGAACATATCATTCAATCTTATGATACTGCATTTCTTAAAAAAGAAACTGCCGATTATTCTGCTATTACAACTTGGGGAGTATTTTATCCAAATGAAGATTCTGCCCCAAATTTAATTTTATTAGATGCTTTTAAGGAAAGACTAGAATTTCCTGAATTACGTAAAAAAGCTATGGAGCAATATAAGTACTGGCATCCTGAATCGGTGATCGTGGAAGCTAAAGCAAGTGGTTTACCCTTAACTTATGAGTTGCGAAGAATGGGGATACCTGTTATAAACTATACTCCTAGCAGAGGAAACGACAAACACGCTAGAGTCAATTCTGTGGCACCTTTATTTGAAAGTGGTCAAATTTGGGCACCGGACATGAAGTTTGCTGATGAAGTTATCGAAGAATGTGCATCTTTTCCTTATGGAGATAATGATGACTTAGTCGATAGCACAACACAAGCGGTAATGAGATTCAGACAAGGTGGTTTTATAGGTCACCCTGATGATGAAAAACAAAATTCAAGACCGGCAATTGAGAGAACTTATTATTAATGAATGTAAATAATTTAACAAACGTATATAATCAAAACCCAACTTTGCAAGGTCAATATACTTTACAACAGTATTTAGATTTGTATGGTTCAACTTCTGCAACTCCTACAACAACAGCAACACCTGCAGCAACACCAACTCCTGTTCAATCAGGACAGTCTCAAGGAATTATAAACTCAGGTATAAATCAATTTCAAAATGGTAGTGGAGGATTACAACAACAAGGTATTCGATCCTACACTTCTCTTCAGGACAAAGCGGCCATAGCTGAAAGAAAAAAAAATAATCCTAATTATTTAGATACAATTGGAAAATACGGAAGTAAAGTAGTAGCTAAATTTGGTACTCTTCCCGGTGTTAGTCAATCAAAAGGATTAATTGCAAATATAATGGATAATACTATGGTAGGTAGATTTGCTGCTATGAGAGATGCAACAAATCCTGATGCATCAAATTATAATCCAAATTTGGTTACTCAAAAAGACTATGCATTAAGAGGAGTTGATCAAGGTGGATTAGGTTATACTCAAGATGATATTGGAAGATTTTCAGGTCAAGCAGTTGACCCTTCAAAAAAAGGTTATAATCCTTTAGCAGGACTGGCTTTGCAATCAATAGCTGGAACTAATGATTTGGGAAAAATGTTAGATAACGAACGAACTAAATTAATGGGATATTTTGTAAAAACTAAAAATCTCAAAACAAAAGCCAAAATTGATGCAATTGATAAAATTATAGCACAACAAAAACAAGATGCTGCAGATGCTACAGAGGCAAAAGCTGCAAAAGATTTAGCAGCAAGAAGAGCAGGAAATATTAAACGAGGGGGTTATGCAACTTGGGGTGGATATGGGACTGTAGAAGCGTATGATGCAAAAAATAAACATAACTACGATAGAATAAGCGAGGTGCATGGTGGTAATCAAGGTAAAAGTGATGCAGATCACGCACAAGCAGGTGGTAGTGGAATGCATGGAGGAAGGCATCATGCTAAAGGTGGAAGAGTCGGAGCCAAGGACGGCGGTTCGATGATAGAGATTGTTAAAGATAGATTAATGAAAAAGAATCCTGCAATGTGGGGAGTAGGTTATGAAGGTTTGGCCTCGCTCCAAGATCTAATAATGAGTATGCCATTTAATCGAGGTGGTATAGTAAATATACGTAAAAGATAATGGCTGAAGAATTATTCACAGAATTATTAAAAAATTTCGGTAAGAATTTAAAGAAAGCAAAAGAAGAAGGTAAAATCACCGGCGGTTATCGATTCGAGAAGGATGGTAAACTAAAAGTAGGTGGCGGCTACTATGACGACGATAAAATGTTCGAAGTATCGATCGATAAAGATAATGCTAACGTGCTTTTCAAAAAGCGGTTCGCGGACGGCGGATCTACTAACGGTTCCGGCGATAAAGCATTTACTGGAAAAGTAAAAGAGTTGATGGATGATGGCTATGAGTTTGGCGAAGCAGTCAAAGAGGCTATGAAACAGGGATACAAGGACGGCGGTATTACAACTGCGAAGCGTGGATTAGTAGACGGACCAGGAAGTTATGCCGGTCTTACAATTAAACAAGCTTTATCTCAAATTTTTAAAACACAAACAACATTTAAAAATAGAGAAGAACTTTTAGGTAAATTAAAAACACTTGGACTTAAAGACACCAACATAAAAACTCTTACACCAGTAAGATATCCTATTTTGAGTACAGTAATTTATACTGATTTTGCTTCTACAAGAGTTACTGAAAAAATGCTGGAGGAATACCTAGGCAAAGAAAAATTAGATAAACTTAGGAAAGAAGGGGAGCCTGAAAGAAAAATTAGAAATAGAGTATACGGTAACACACGTTACAAAAAGTTAAATAAAGATCAATTAGAAGAAAGAAGGATAAAAAATAAAGCTAACTTAAAAAACAATCCCGACCTTGTGAATCGAGATCGTATTGCTAGTGCGGAAAGATCACAAGCAAGAAGAAGAGGAGAGGCTAAATTTTATAGAGTACAAAAAGCTAATAGTTTAGTATGGAACGATTTTATAAGAAGCGCCCAGAGTGACGACGGACTTCTTAAATTTTCAGGAAATAAACCAGAACCGGGAAAAAGATATAATAAAGTAGAAACTGAGAAATTTGTTTTTGTAGATAAAAACAACAATAAAATTAGATACAATAGTTTAATGTCCGACATTAAAAAAGCCGGACTAAACGCAGAGAAACTTTTTTTACCTTACCAACAAAAAGAATATTTAGCAGCAGAAAAAGTAACTCAAGAATTAAATAAAGCCCTGGGTTATACTAAACGTGGAAATACTAAAAGTGTATGGAACGTTCAACACATAGAAGGAATTGGTAAAAGTTTAGATAACGTTCATTTAACTTTTGGAACTGAAAATATTGCCGAAGGAGGAGCACGTAGAACTTTTGATGCGGCTTTTAAAAATGCAACAACTTTAAATGATGTGGGAAAAATTGGAGATGCTAATTATAAACCAGGTAAAAAAACTGCTGTTAAAAACTATTACAAATCTTTAGGACCAAATATCGTTGCAAAAATTGGTAAAAAAGCAATAGGAAAAGCACCTGCACTAACAGAATTATTATCAAGAGTTAAAGACGCTAAAGGAAATATTATTACCTCACCTAATATAAACAGAGTTATGGCTAACTTAAACCAATCAGATAAGGCCAATCTTAACCGTTTAGTAGAAAAACAAATTGCAACAGTTAAAAGATATGCATCTACAAATGGAATTCAATTAAATAGTTTTGCCGGAGTAGTTGATTTATCACAATCAGGTTTAAAAATGCCACCGGCAATTAAAAACGCTTTAAATACAATTGTAAAGTATGGAGGTAAAACTTTAAGAGGAGTAGGAAAAGGAGCCATAGTTTTAGATCCTATATTTGCAGCTTATGATTTTTCAACAGCTATAGATCAAGGAGCAGGTGGAAAAAATTCTTCTAAATATATGGTTAAAAGATTTGGAGAAAGTCTTCTTAATTTACCTGATCTTGTTGCAAGTGGCGGAAAATTTGTAAAAGATAAATTACAAGGTAAAGATGCAAAGTTTGAACAAGGCACTTTGTATGAACCTTTTGATTTTGCACAAAGAGGATTAAAAAAAGATTTAGCAGCAATGCCACAATCACAAAAAGTTAGAAATATTGCTAATAGAGATTTTGATGTTGGAATTGGTGCGAGTATGGGTATGGTGGATGATATGGAAATACCGGCATCAAGACAGAAAACAGAAGAAGCTAGACAAAAGTTTTTAAAAAGTCAAATGGGACCTTATTATAAATACGGCCTAGAAAATCTAGAAGAAAAAAAACCAAAAAAACTAAACTTGCAAAACAATGGAATATTTAGTATAAGGGCTAATAACCCGTACAATACATAAGGTGTGAACTAATTAATAGGAAAGAGATATGGCTGAAATAGACGATACAATATCAAACCAACCAATAAGCGACGATGCTTTTGTAGAAACAGAAGTTGCAACTCCAAATGAAGAAATAGAATCTTCTGAAGGTGTTGAAGTTACTATGGATGAAGAAGGTGGAGCCGAAATAGATTTCGATCCTAATTCATTATCTGGATCTGAATCCGATCAACATTTTTCTAACTTAGCAGAAATTATGGATGACCAATACTTAGACGAACTTGGTTCAACTCTTTATGATAAATACACTGAATACAAAGAATCTCGTGCAGACTGGGAACAGTCCTATAGAGAAGGTTTAGACTTATTAGGTTTCAAATATGCAAGACGTACTGAACCTTTTAGAAATGCGTCCGGTGTTAATCACCCGGTTCTTGCAGAAGCCGTTACACAATTTCAAGCACAAGCTTACAAAGAATTACTACCAGCAGATGGTCCAGTTAGATCACAAGTTTTGGGAAATTTAACAAACGAAAAACAAGATCAAGCAACTAGAGTTAAAGATTTCATGAATTATCAAATCATGGATCAGATGAGTGAATACGAACCAGAGTTTGACCAAATGCTTTTCTATTTACCTCTGTCCGGTTCTACTTTTAAGAAAATTTACTACGATGATTTACTTGGAAGAGCTGTTTCAAAATTTGTACCAGCAGATGATTTAATTGTACCTTATTCTGCAAATTCTTTAGAAGATACCGAAGCAATTATACATGTTTTAAGAATGTCCGAAAATGAATTAAGAAAACAACAGGTTTCAGGTTTTTATAGAGACATAGAATTAGGAAATCCTCCAGTTACTGAAAATCAATTGGAAAGTAAAAAATTAGAACTAGAAGGAATTACTAAAGATGGACAACAAGATCAATTTAACATTTTAGAAATGCATCTTGATTTAGATTTAGAAGGTTTCGAAGATATGGGAGAAGAGAATGAGCCAACAGGAATTAAAATTCCTTACATTGTAACTATTTTAGAATCTACTAATAAAATTTTATCTATTAGAAGAAATTATACAGAAAAAGATCCTTTAAAAGAAAAAATAAAATACTTTGTACAATTTAAATTTTTACCAGGTACAGGTTTTTATGGTTTTGGTTTAATTCACATGATTGGTGGTTTAACTAGAACTGCAACAGCTGCTTTAAGACAATTATTAGATGCAGGAACTTTAGCAAACTTGCCCGCTGGTTTTAAAACTAGAGGAATAAGAATTAGAGATGATGCGCAACCTTTACAGCCAGGTGAGTTCAGAGATGTTGATGCTCCAGGTGGAAATATTAAAGATCAGTTTATGCAGCTTCCATTTAAAGGACCTGATCAAACATTATTACAATTAATGGGTGTAGTGGTATCCGGCGCTCAACGATTCGCGAGCATCGCTGATGCACAAGTGGGTGATATGAACCAACAAGCTGCCGTCGGTACGACAGTAGCGCTTTTGGAGCGTGGATCTAGAGTTATGTCAGCTATTCATAAAAGATTATACGTAGGTCTTAAGTCAGAATTTAAATTATTAGCTGAAGTATTTAAAACTTACTTACCAGCAGAATATCCTTACGATGTTCCAGGGGCTTCAAGAAATATTAAAGTTAAAGATTTTGACGACACGGTAGATATTCTACCGGTTGCTGATCCTAACATTTTTTCTCAAACTCAAAGAATATCAATGGCGCAAACACAATTACAATTAGCACAATCTAATCCGCAACTACATGATTTGTATCAAGCGTATAGATCTATGTATAATGCTATAGGTGTAAAAGATATAAATGCAATTTTACCTCAACCTCAAGTACCTACTCCTATTGATCCAAGTTTAGAAGAGATTGCAGCAATGGCTGGAACACCTTTTCAAGCTTTTCCAGGACAAGATCATAAAGCACACATTGATTCTCACTTAAGTTTTATGAGATCAAACATGGTACAAAATAATCCAGTGGTTATGGGCGCATTACAAAAAAATATTCTAGAGAGAATATCTTTAATGGCACAAGAGCAAATTCAAATGGAGTTCAGAGAAGAATTACAACAAGCTCAACAAATGCAACAAGCTATTCAAGCTAATCCACAGAACCAACAACTAATTCAAGAAGCAACTCAATTAACTAATACAGTTAATGCCAGAAAAGCAGTTTTAATTGCTGAAATGACTAAAGATTATATGAACGAAGAAGAACAAATTACAGGTGGTTTTGGTGGAGATCCTTTGATCAAGTTAAAAGCAAGAGAAGTGGATCTTAAAGCAAAAGATAACCAAAGAAGAGAAGATGAAGGTCAAGAAAGAATTAACATAGATAAGATGAAAGCTATGATGAATCAATCACAACACGAAGATAAGCTAGAACAAAACGAAGATTTAGCTGAATTGCGTGCAGATACGTCTTTAACTAAACAAATTATGGCTGACGAAAGTAAAAGACATGATTTTGGTAGAAATTTTAGAAAAAAATAGATATAATAAAACCTTAAGGAGAAAAATATGGACAAAGACTGGCAAAGAGGATCTGGATACGTTAAAGCACCTAAGATTGTAAAAAATTTAGGCGTTGGAAAAGATGGCTACCAAACCGGTGGTATTAATATTTCTAAACTAGTACCCAACCCAACTGAATCTCAAACTATTACTGTAAAAGGTACTAGAAGAATGAGAGCTGATAAGAAACCTGTAAAAGCTACTTGGTACTAACATGTGGTTCTCGGCAATTAAATTAGCCGTTTCTGCTGGTAGTAAAATTTACGCTAACAAACAGAGAACGAAAATGGCTATGTCAGATGCACAGCTTATGCATGCATCTAAAATGGCCGCTGGAACTGAAGCTTACCAAGGCAAGCTTTTAGAATCTAGACAATCAGACTGGAAAGACGAATTTATTTTAATTTTACTTTCGGTTCCGATCGTAATGTTGGGATGGTCTGTATGGTCGGATAATCCTGCGCATATGGAGAAAATGGAGTTATTCTTTGTACACTTTGGAAATTTACCGTTATGGTATCAAACAATTTTTGTTGGAGTAATTGCATCTGTCTATGGACTTAAGGCAACTCATCTGATAAAAGGAAAGTAACAAGGAGAAAATATTATGAGACAAAATAACGTAAGATCAAATGTTAGATTTCCATATGGAAAATCTGCAAAAAAACAAGGCGCTAATGATAGACTTGATGAATCTTTAGGATCAAGAAGAGGCAAGGAATCTACTAAATCACAAAGTTACAAATCTAGAAGAGACGAATCTAGAGGAGCTAGTAAGTAATGAACTCTGGAAGAGACAATTTATTAGAAGAAGTAGGAAGACTTAACGCAAGAAAAAATCCTAATGCTAATGACAAAGCTGAAAAGAAAAGAGTTATTGGTGAATTAAATAAAGGTTATAAAGACGGTGGACCTGTAATGGTTAATGTTACTACTAGAGGCCAAGGTAAAGTTATGTCTGGAAGAAAAACAAAAACTTATATCTGCTAATGGGAAAAATTAGCGCTGCAAAAACTATATTTGGATTAGCCAAAAAAGGTTTTGGAATGCTAGGTAAAAAACAAAAAACTACTGGCAAAGGTGCAATTAATTCTGTTGCACCAAAAGTAAACAAAACACCTTTAGACAAAGCTAAAAGTGGATTAGCTATTCAAACACAAAAAACAAAAGCATCTACTGCTAGATTAAAACAAACAACTAGCGAAATTAAAAACAAAGAACCTTTAACTTTTGAGTATAAAGGAAAAACAATTAGAAACAGCGATAAATAATGAAAAAATTAAAAGCACTATATAGAAGACTAGTAGACAAAATCTTTGGTAAAAGATGTGAGTGTGAAAGACACATGAACATAAAGGTAACAAACACTTGTCCTAAGTGTAAGAAAGTACATGGCTAAATCAAAAGGCCTTTGGGCCAACATCAACGCTCGTAAAAAAGCTGGCACTTCAAGAAGTAAAAAAGATTCTACAATAACAAAGAAAGCTTACGCTAATATGAAAAAAGGTTTTCCTAAAAAGAAAGCAACAGCATAATGGCTACTGCAGCATGGACTAGAAAAGAAGGTAAAAATCCAAAAGGTGGATTAAATGCTAAAGGTAGAGCTAGTTATAAAAAAGGAACTTTAAAAGCACCCTCAAAAGAGGTGGGTAATAAAAGAAGAGCTTCTTTTTGTGCTAGAATGGGCGGTATGAAAAAAAAACTTACCTCTGCTAAAACAGCTAGAGATCCTAATTCAAGAATTAATAAATCATTAAAAGCGTGGAACTGTTAATGAGAGATACTAAAGTACTTGAAACTTTCTTTAAAAACAACTACAAGAAAATAAAAGAAATGAGTCTTTTTAGAAATTTAAAAAAAGAAGTTAATTCGGGAGCTCATGGAACACAAGACTATATAATTAAAAAAGGTCCTAACAAAGATAAGGTGGCAAAAAAATGAGAGAAGCAATATTAACAGCACTGGAAGATAGGTATAATGCACAGATATCAGAAGCAGATGCTACACTTAAAATTTACTTAGAAAATTCTGTAGGTATTGGAGAACATCCACAGCACATAGATGAAGTAGATAAACAAATAGAAAAGATTGCAAATTCTGAAGAAAAACTAACAGTATTGCAACAATTTAAACTGTAAGGAGAGAAATGGACGATATAACACTAATAGATAAGATAAGAACAAGAATGAAGGCCACAAAACAAAGTATCAGTGAAGCAATGTTAGCGGGTGCTGTTGACAACATGGAAAAATACAAGTATATGTTAGGACAGGCACATGCCTACGAAATAATATTACAGGAAATCTCTAACCTGCTAAAACCAAAGAAGGAGCAAGATGAGCAAGGAAACGTTATCGACATCGGCAAAGGAAATACCAAAAATTAAATTGGGCCTTGAAGAAAAATACGAAGAAGAGAACCAATTACAATCAATAGACGCGAAAGAACCTTTATCCCCAGAAAATATTGGAAGCGATACTGTTGATCAATTACCTAATCCAAGTGGATATAGAATTTTAGTTTTACCTTTTACACCAAAAGAAAAAACTAAAGGTGGAATTTTATTTTCTCAAGAATCTTTAGATAAAGCAAGAATAGCTACAACATGTGGTTATGTTTTAAAAATGGGAGATTTAGCATACAAGGATAAAGAAAAATTTAATGAACCTTGGTGTAAAAAAGGAGATTGGGTTATTTTTGCTCGTTATGCGGGTTCAAGATTACCAATAGAAGGTGGAGAAGTGCGTATACTTAACGATGATGAAGTTTTAGGAACTGTTAAAGATCCTGAATCTATCCTTCATTTAATTTAACAACATAGGAGATACTATGCCAGAAGACATAAACTTAAAAGAAGACCTAATTGATGTAGGCGAAGAAAAAGGTGCTGAAATTAATTTAGATGATAAAGGAGAACCAGAAAAGATTGAGACTCCTGTAGAAGAAAAAATAGAAGTTGAACAAGTTCCAGAAGATAAATCTTCTGAGAAAGAAACTAAACTTAAAAAAGAAGAAGGTAATGAGTTAGAAACTTATGGAGCTAGCGTTAAAAAACGTATTGCTACCTTAACTCGTAAAATGAGAGAAGCTGAAAGACAAAAAGAAGAAGCTGTTCATTTTGCTCAAGCAACTAAATTAGATAAGGATAGATTAGAAACTAAACTTTCTACTTTAGATAAATCTTACGTTAAAGAATTTGAATCAAGAGTTACTACTAATATGGATGCTGCAAGACAAGCATTAAAAGTATCTATTGAAGCAGGAGACGTAGATGGTCAAGTATTAGCACAGGAACGAATTGCTACACTTGCTCAAGACGCTTCTAGATTAGGTGCCTTAAAAACACTTAATGAGGAGACTGTTCAAGACGTTAAAAAAGATATTCAACCACAATCTCAACAATACCAACCACCAAGAAAACCTAGAACAGACCCTAAAGCAGAGTCTTGGGCTAAAAATAATGCTTGGTTTGGTGAAGATTCAGCGATGACCAACACCGCTTTTGATATTCACAGGGTACTTGTTGAAGAAGAAGGGTATGATCCAAAATCTGACGAATATTATGAAGAAGTTGACAAAAGAATAAGAGTTGATTTTAGTCATAAATTTGATAAGATAGAAGATAATTCTACAGAAAGAACAAGACCTGTTCAGAATGTAGCATCGGCTAAACGTTCAGCCACATCAGGACGCAGAAACACTGTGAAACTCTCGCCTTCACAGGTAGCAATTGCTAAAAGATTAGGCGTGCCATTAGAAGATTATGCAAAACAATTAAAAATCACGGAAGGAGTATAGCATATGGAAAACGAAAAAATAAAAACTTCACGTGCGAGTTCTACTAGAGCTAAAGAAGCTAACAAAACTACATGGACTCCACCCTCATCACTAGATGCACCAACTGCGCCAAACGGCTACAGACACAGATGGATAAGAGCTGAAACTATGGGATACAATGATTCGAAAAACATAGCAGCCTCTTTAAGAGAAGGATACGAGCTTGTAAGAGCTGATGAATATCCTGATTTTGATTATCCAGAAATGACTGAAGGCAAATTCGCAGGAGTCATCGGAGTAGGAGGCCTATTGCTGGCTAGGATACCGGAAGAAATCGCAAAGCAAATTGAAGCTTATTATGATAGTAAGACTAAAGAAAAAGACGAAGCTATCAACAACGATCTTATGAAGGAAAAGCAAGCAGGAATGAGATTCAGCAGTGAATCAAACTCCCGTGTAACTTTTGGTGGTACAAAGAAAGACTAATTATTTAGTAATTCCTAACCAACAGAAAAATATAAATCAATCCGTGACTGGAGGTCTGAAAGGACAGGTCACATAAGAAAAGGAAAACAAATATGGCTAATACAAATACAGCTGGATTTGGACTAAGACAGACTATGACAGTTGGAAGTACTCCAGCTACCGGTGGTCAATCTGAGTTCTCTGTTCAGTCACTATCTACATTACCAAACGACATGTTAAAAGGTGATCCTGTTGGATATCAAACAACTGCCGGCACTCATGGTGCTACAGTTGGTTTTATTCAAGATGTCACTTTTGCAGGTGCAAACGATGATACATTAACAGGAGTAGCTTGGACAACCGCGCTAACTCCAGTAGTTGGTGTGTTTAACGGTGGTTTTTGGAATGCTACTACAACTAATAAACCAACTTGGGGAAATTACATTCCAGCTGGTACAACTAGTTCAGTAGATTACAATACCGGCGTAGCAGGCATCACGGCGTTTGTTAACACTAACCCAAATCAAGAATATACTGTAAGAACTTCTGCAGCTCTAACTCCCGGTTTTACGGAATTAGGAAATACTGAAGCTTACAATTTGATTGATCAACCAGCAACAGGACAAGTGGAAGGCCAATCGGCTTGTACATTAAGTTCAGCAGCTGTGGTTTCTAGTGGAATGTTCTTCGTTAATAAATCTGCAAATACTGCAGGTCAAACGACTGACGCCGCAGGCTATGACGTAGTAGCTTCATTTAACCCAGCAGCAATGTTGTATAATTAATCACGAATAGGAGAAAATAAACATGGCAATATCAAGAGCACAACTAGTTAAAGAACTAGAACCAGGTTTGAATGCACTATTCGGACTTGAATACAAACAGTATGCTAACGAGCACGCTGAAATTTTTGACACTGAATCATCTGACAGAGCTTTCGAAGAAGAAGTAATGTTATCTGGTTTCGGTAATGCATCAGTTAAACCTGAAGGCCAAGGCGTTCAGTATGACGATGCACAAGAAACTTTCACAGCACGTTACACAAATGAAACAATCGCTTTAGCGTTTGCAATCACAGAAGAAGCTATCGAAGATAACTTGTATGACAGACTTGCGTCTAGATATACAAAAGCGTTAGCAAGATCTATGGCGAACACTAAGCAAGTTAAGGCAGCAGCAGTATTGAACAATGGTTTCAATGCAAACTTTGCTGGCGGTGATGGAAAAGCTTTATTAGATACAGCTCATCCAACATTAGCAGGATCTTTCTCTAACGAGTTAGCTACTCCCGCTGATCTTAACGAAACATCATTAGAACAAGCGTTAATAGATATCGCAGCGTTTACTGATGAGAGAGGCCTTAAAATTGCGGCTAGAGGAATGAAAATGGTTATTCCTTCTGAGCTTCAATTTACTGCTGACAGATTGATGAAATCTGAAGGTAGAACTGGCACAGCAGATAATGACATTAATGCAATCAAAAACATGGGGATGATTCCTCAAGGTTATGTAGTAAATCACTACCTAACGGCTGCAAAAAAATGGTTCATTAAAACTGATGTTCCAAATGGTCTTAAACACTTTGTTAGAGCACCAATCAAAACTTCAATGGAAGGTGACTTTGACAACGGTAACGTAAGATACAAAGCTAGAGAAAGATACGTATTTGGATTTTCTGATCCAAGAGGCGTATTCGGATCTGACGCAGTATAATAAATAATTTAAAAAAGGCGGCTTTACAGTCGCCTTTTTTATGATAGTATAAATATATAAAATTATGGCAAAACCAATTACAACTAGTTTCAGTGGACCAGTTTTAACTGGAACAGTACAAATTACTACAGGTACTATAACAGGAAGAGTTGCAAATGAGGGATGGGTTCTTAATACTCAAGTTTCAGGAATAATACGTTATGATAGTGGCGCAAATTTTGACACTGGAATTGTTATACCTAGATATAGTAATCTAGTTGACGTTCGTTATTTAGTAGAAGATACATTTACTAATTCTAGTACTACTGCAATTACTTTGGG
>Ga0209709_10002771_pt1 | contig 14939 bp, 11 predicted proteins | sample ArcticOcean_MG_C_2_FD_187435 | JGI IMG/M metagenome (GOLD analysis project Ga0209709, IMG submission 187435) | Marine microbial communities from western Arctic Ocean - ArcticOcean_MG_CB4_136 (SPAdes) (version 2) | ecosystem: Environmental > Aquatic > Marine > Oceanic | place: Arctic Ocean... | reverse complement strand
AATTGGTTGAATGTTTTGAAAAATTTGGAACTGTTGAAGTTCAGATTATTGATTACAATCGGTTTCGAAGTAACGAAAGCGACCTTTCAAAGACCCTCGAGGAATACTTAATCTCAATAGTGAAAGAGTGAGCAATATGCATGACGCCTTCTCTGGCGAAACCTCGGATATCGACCTACCCGATTTAATCGAAAGAAATCTAGTTTGTAATTGGGCCTTGCACTAGGTACGAAGAGCAGTCAGGTTCACAGGCTACAATGTTCATCAAGGACCCATGTGGCAATCATTTGGAATTCAAGTCGTTCAAGGACGAAGGTGCAATCTTTGATACAGAATCATAGTTCTTGCACTAATCTAGAATCTCCCAAGCAATTACATCACCTTGGATGTAAATGGGATGGGCTTCTAAATCACTAAATCGACGATGAATCCGTTTACCTAATTTATAGCTCAAATCTTTACACATTACTTCAAAAGGAGTTAGCATTGGCAATAATGAAAAAGGTTGGTTTTTGGCACCTTTCATTAATTTCCTGAACTGTTCACCCCGATCAATTGTTTTATCTGGATGAATCTGCTCCTTGCGCCTAAGATGATTTTTGGAATGTTCGATTAAACTTTCATCTAAAGAACAAGCATAAATTATTACAGCTTTCCGCTTACCCAAGGGATGAGTATTTATCCGGTCTATGTCGTGAAGAACGCCTTTTGTGTGCGAAAGAAATGGCGAGAACAGTTTAGCAATAGAAACTTCTTGATGTCGAGATTTTCCCCCTATGTCTCCAACGAATTCAATTTTCTTGAATTCAATTAACCATTCAATACCGCTTTCAAACGGGGAAGAACCAGTTGAAAAACCAACGTCTGCAGACGGTCCAGAGAACTTCTCAAGGTCATAGTGGATCTCTAAGGAGCCCTGAGGGAATTCCTTGCTGCGGTTTTCTACAACAAGTCCGGGGAGTTCACCAGGGTAATCTCTCTTCCACCTTTCCATCAAAGTTCGCACAAAAGTTGTTTCATTTGCAGTTCCTACACAAGGAATGTACTGATTCCCATTTTTAGTTTTAGGCACCTCAATATCTTTATCGATTTTAGGAATAATACTTACTATCCGTTTCAGAATTTCTTCAAGTTCCATTTAACCCCTCCGTTGTCCTTAATAACCTCCGCCTAAAGGTTGTTTTCATGCGCTTTGTAGACCTTTTCTGCGGCATTGGAGGATTCCATGCAGCATTAGATAGGTTGGGCCATGAGTGTGTTTTCGCAACCGATATTGACGCCCACGCGGCCAAAACATACGAGGAGAATTGGGGTCAACCGGGCGGTATGCCGGTGCATTGCGACATACGAGAAGTTCTGGATGATATACCTGAGATGGATATCATCTGTGCGGGGTTTCCATGCCAACCCTTTAGCAAATCTGGAGCCCAAGCGGGCTTTGAAGATCAAACAAGAGGCACATTATTCCATGACATATGCTCTCTTGCTGAAAAATACAAACCTCAGGTCCTATTTCTTGAGAATGTACCAAATTTGGTTAACCATGATGAAGGAAACACCTTCGCAGTGATACAGTCTAGAATTGAAGAACTAGGATACAAATTTTCGTGGAAAATTCTATCGCCTCACAAATTAGGTACGCCACAAATCCGTACTCGAGTTTACATCGTTGCAATACGAAACGACATTGCTGGCGAAAGAGAATTCGAATTCCCCCCCGAAGGTGAGCATAACCTAGATGCAAGAACCGTACTTGATTTTGCGGTGGATCCAAAATATAACCTTCCTGAAAGAGAAATACATTGGTTATGCGTGTGGGATGATTTTCTTAAAAACGTAAACGTAGATACAAAATTACCTGGCCATCCAATCTGGGCTGAATCGTTTTTTGGAACAGACCCAATTCCAGACGAATATCCGAAATGGAAAAAGGATTTCATCAGAAAAAATCGTTTATTGTACTCTAATAATTCAGAATTCATAGATTCGTGGGTTGAAAAATGGAATTTATTTGGTACGAATGAGGAGGGTGAGAGAATTATCCCCCCCTCTAGGACGAAGTTCGAATGGCAAGCAGGGCCTGATAGTAAGAATATCTGGGACAATCTGATACAGTTTAGACCTTCAGGCATTCGAGTAAAACGGCCTAATTACTATCCAGCATTAGTAGCTATAACTCAGACGCCTATTGTCGGATGGCTAAGGCGAAACATCACTCCAAGAGAATGTGCAAGGTTACAGGATTTCGATGTCGATGGTAATCACGGCAAACCGTTTGAATTATGTAAAGATGACAAACAAGCGTACAAGCAGTTAGGTAATGCAGTTAACGTAAATGTAATTCTAATGATTCAGCAGAGTATAGATAAATTAATGGAAAACGGTTAAGCCAAACTATTGCTTCCAAGGAATATGTCCGGCACAAATTTCTATCATCTTGGAATTAATGAGAAGAATACAGATCAGACAATTAGAGAATGGCTACTAGCGTTTACTCAAGATGATATTTCAGGGTGGGCTGAAGAAATAGAGTATTGGGACCACCTTTCGAACGAGTTGTTTGCTCATGTAGGGGCAATTGAATTAAGCGCGGATAAATATAATTCAGTAGAAGATATTGAAGGAAAGTTAGAATTGTTCGTTGAAGATGTATCGAAAGGTATTGAATCGTTAGTTACAATTGCTGACGCATTGAATATTTCTTATGATGATGCAGAGTTATTGGAGTCAGCAGATAGATTTTGGGGCGACGTTAGGACAAATTTAATCGACGCAAAGAACCAACATACGCGGTCTGTAACCATTTGGCATGGCGCAATAATGGACGTAATCGATTTCTTTTCTGAAGACGATAGAATAGCGGCTCTCTCAGACGAAAACGGCTCTGATTATTTTATTCCAACATTCTCGGACTTAGAAATTTTGAAAGGTGTGATTTTTGAGGCCGTCGCGGAAGAACTTTCTAATACTGTTCAAGAGCAAAAAGATGACGCCGAAATAGCAATTAACGAAGCAATAAACGGCACCCCTTCGGTATTTACTCTTCGGGCGTTATTATACAAGTGGGAAACAAAAAAATTGGTAATGCCAGATTGGCAACGTCCAGGGAATGCATGGGATGTCAAAAAGAGACAGAACCTTGTGCGTTCTGTTATCACAGGCATACCCCTCCCTACTATTATTTTACATGATGACGGCAATTGTATCGAAGTAGTTGATGGCCGCCAAAGACTCACCGCACTACGCGATTTCATCCAACCGACCGACCCCGTTAAAAGATTCAAAACGGCTGATTACACAAAAAAATCCAGCAGATTAGCCGATCATAAAGATAATGTCCCCGGATTTGATTTGACAAATTATTCTAAGAAATATTTTGACGAATTAGGCCAGGCTGAAATGTTGGTCAATAGAAGGCTCCAGACATTTGACCTCAAGGAGAGAATATTAGACACTATTATCCCGGTAATAAAGTTCCAGTATCTTACCGATCAACAAAAATATTTCATATTCACAGTATACAATACAAATGTCGTACCTTTGAATGCTGCAGAAATACGCAATTCGGTATATCATAAGCAAGTTATTCATCAGATGGTGATGAGACTTGCTGATGAATACGAGCAACCCGAAAAGAAGTTCAAGCCAACCAAGAATATTCCTGCAGAAGTGATTGAGACTTTCCAATCCCGGCTAAAGGCTATTATTGGTGGTAAGAGTGGGCCTAAGCGATTATCGATCGCAGATTTTTTGGAGAGATATTGTGCATATTCGTTACCGGCCGCAGATCTTAACTCCGAAGGTATTTTAATCAGAAAAAGCGCCGCAGCGCATATTCAAGACCTGATGGATAAAACAAAAGATTGGAACTCCGAGCGCGTGGAGGAGATGGCAAGGGAGATAATTGGTTGTTTCCAATTCTGCGACGAAAACTTCCCTCAATTTGGCATAGACCCATTTTATACTTTGAATAAAAATGGCAACCCTATTCTTCACAAAACTAAGTGCGTAGCCTCGATGACCGCCGCTGCAATGATCATAGAGATGTTTAATCAAAACAACGACCAAGAATGGATTGAATTGGTAATTGATGGCTTAAAATCCAAATTAGACAGCGTCCCAGAAAAGCAAACTGGAAAAACAGTATGGGACTATCATCTTTCAATTGTTAATTATTTATCTGAATGTGCCCAGAAAAAGAAAATAGAAATTGACTCATTAGCCGGTGGCAGATTCACAAACCTCGTGGAGGCGAGATGATGCCGCCAACTGGAAGATTCATACCTCCCAGGGTTAGAGGGATTACTAGAGCCAATGTTCGCCCCCTTTCAAAAAAAACATGGTGGGAACAGTATTCTGATTCATTGAAAGGAAACAACGCTCCGCACTGTAATCCAGCCAACCCCACGCGCGTAACTGCTTGGAAACCAGGTTCAATACCTCCAGCAGGTACACCATTACAATTAGGCCAAATGGAGAATACGATTGATGAAATCATGCGGTACATAAACCCCCCATTTCGCTTGAGTAGTCCTCAACATTCGAAGAGAATACAAGTTGTTGGAGGAATACAATCTGGAAAGACGGCATCCATGATTGGACTTGCTGCTAAAGCATTGGACAGCGGGTTCAAAATAATTATCGTTTTATCGGGAAGTACAGATTTGCTTAGAAACCAATCGGCAAAAAGATTTCACCAGCAGTTACTTTGCGTCAACGAAAAATTAGATGATATATGGGCACACCCTTCCTCAGCAGCTACAACCCCCACTCCAATAATTAAACCCGGTTATCCAAATTACGGATACCATTTTTTTGAACATAAAGAAGCAGGATACATCCCTTCACATATTGATTTGAAGTTGCCGAATCACGAGATCGAATTAATGGCCGAATTACTGAAAATAAGACAAGGTAGTCAAGAGGGCGTATTTGTAATAAAGAAAAATAACAGAACAATGCAGAAGTTTGCTCGAATACTAGCACAAGCATTTCAATCCTCTAGTTCGTTGGAAGAATTCCCAATAATGATTCTAGATGATGAATCGGATGATCGCACTTGCCCTAAGATAAACACCGTAGCACAGGCATTTTACGAACAAATCAACCCACCGCCTCGTACGGTTAGGCCCACGCTCATCCCCCCTACCTCACTAATAGCAATGGAATTTCAATACGGCTTACAACCAGTCTTCTTGGACTTGTTTAGAAAAGATCTAGAATTTCCAACTTGTACAGTTGCTTATACTGCCACTCCACAAGGGCCTTTGTTACACAATGAGGATTTTATAATAATGGATGCCACAAAATCTCCAAAACGAATCGAAAACCCTTTTAGGCCACAAAAAGCAGTATTAATGAAACGACCATCGGATGTAAACACCCCATGGAGCTTTGCAGTTGCAGGAAATTATGATGGATGGTATACGGGTGCATCATTATTCAATGATGATGATTGTACAATGAACGAAAGACACCCTCCAAGGGGTACTTTATCAAATCCTGGCCCTCTATTAGTAACAGGTACTGTTAACCCAGGGGCCTCGTTGCTGACATCTCGTAATCCAATTATAGCCCCTCCAATGTTTGGCTACGATGATGTCGATTTGCCAACTAGTGGAGCAACCAATGCACTAGAAAATTCTCTGATATCTTATCTAATATCAGGAGCAATCCGCATGGGTCAACAGCCGGGCATGGGATTCACAAACCCCAACGATCTCTTTGAGGCGCATACTATGATGGTACACGATGATCGCACAAAAATCGGACATGTAGAAAGGGCAATAGATGTCATAACGATCATGCAAAACGGGGTTCCAATTACCCCTAAAACTTTAGTTGCATTAACTCCCGATAAGCGTTTAGATATTCGTTTAGTTACAAACTGGATCAAATCACCAAAATTCATTACAGCAGCACAATCTTGGTATGACTTCTTCGAAATGCGCCAACACGAAATAGTGGTTGATTCAGCAGTTAGGACTTCACCATTTCCTTCGTTTAGCGATGTCGTTGATATTCACCTGCCTGAGTTAGTGGAGAATTTGAAAATACGAGTTATTAATTCCATGCGCGATTTTAGACTTACAGGGGACAGGGAATATAGTTGGGATTGCAAAATAAACGCATCCACTGGAATGAAAACTCTACCTAATGATATTGCAACAATATTTGTTGGTGGGGATATATTAGGTAGAGGATTAACTTTGGAAAATTTGGTTACTACCTTTTTCCTAAGAGGTGCTAGAACTCCACAGCAGTCCACCACCATGCAAAGACAACGGTGGATGGGGTATCGTGGTAAGCTCTGGGAGTTTGTAACATTGCATTCCTCAGAATCGATCTTATCTGAATTGAGAACCGATAGTTGGTCTGAAGAACAGTATTTGTCAACATTACACAATCAAATTATTTCTGGCTTTACACCAAGAATAACTCCAATGCTTGCAGTTAACGCTGGGGGTAGAGGTAGAGCGGCTGGACAGAGTAATACTATGCTGCACCTTAGATACAGTTTAACTCCATTTTTGGATTATGTCGAACCAAATTCTCCAGACAATTTATCATTATTAGATGATATCATTAACCAACTGGATACAGACGGCTACTCACCTTCATGGGCGTCTCCACCACATGGGGGAACTCCAGGATTAGTTAGTGACTTAACTTATTCAGCATCAGATATTGCGGATTGGTTAGATGCATTAAGATATTCTTTCCATGGCCCACCTCCTGCGTCAAATGCAGACAGAGAATACAAGGTTTACAAACATCTAGAAGCTACGGCAGGGCTAAATCCCGGCGATTTTGTTATTGACCCCTCTGTTGCAGTTGGATTAACAAGTAACAACCCAACGCTTTCACCGGCTAAAGACCCCTATTTGATTGCAGCATATTTGCGATTATGGGAACACGTAACCACAACTGGCGCAACAGCAAAAGGCCTTTTGTTTGGAAATCCAGTGCTTCAAATGGATGATGCACCTAGGTTCAAAGTAGCAATTGCATATGGTTCTCAAAACACAGGCATAGGCGGAATAAACATCGATCCTCAAAGTAAGTTACCAGGAAGCAATGATTGGAATGTGCATAGGACGATTAATCCAAATAATCAATTAAGTTCTCCTTGGAGAGGACACAGTAGAACGTATCCCGGGGGTGACAGGTTCATTGATTTTGACCCTACTGGAACCACTTGGTATGCAGGAAGAGTAGGATATGCTAGGCCTGCTGGAGAATCACTAGACGGATTATTAGTGATACACATTTTAGATGATGGCACTGCTACAACCCCGCCAACAGTCACATTTGGCCTCTCAATCCCAGAAGGTGGCCCACATGCGGCTTTCTCATATTAAGGATGTATTTTGATGACTATTTCAACGGCTACGTTTCCACCAAGCGCACATCAATTAAGAGCTCAATTATTATCAATTGCAGCATCAGGAACTGGAGCGGGATTAGCAGCAACAGGTGCTTTTGCTGACTGGATTATACCTAATGTTCTAGCAATTGGGCGGCACGGGAGTTCACGGTATGATATTCATTTTGTAGGAACGGCAGCAGCACTTGCCACATCAATCCCTGCCGGCTCAAATATTATCCAAGACCTAATCGAAACACCGGCGGGTTCGAAAATTTATACCGACACTGTTAGAATTTCACTTGAGGATAGTGGCTTAGCAACTAATCCAGAATCGATGGTAATATCTGTAGTTGCGGAAGCTGCTTGCAACTTTTATCATTCAGGAATAACTACCGTGCCTGGAATCTTAGCGGCCTTACAATCTCCGAATGATTTCTTAAGTTTGATAGTTCGCAGAAATGTACTGTCGGTGAATGACCAAAAAGGAATTGTCGGTGAACTTAAACTGTTGAAGGAACTGATACTGAGGTGTGATGTTTTAGGACTCCATCACAGCAGAGCATTGGCTGCTTGGACAGGAGGTAATAGGGACTTTTCGAAAGCTGGCACCTGCGTTGAAGTCAAAGCATCAGGAGGAATTGAAAGAATCCACCACGTTAGCAATATCGACCAATTATCTCAGGGCCCTGGTGAAAAAGCCCTGTTTGTATATTCAGCCTCCGCTCAAATCGATTATAGTCACCATAAACGCCTTCCAGAACATGTTGACGACGTTCTTACAATTTTGTCAAGAGCATTTCATGGAATGTTTTTGACACGATTACAAAATTATAGGGGCGTAGGCGTAGGATATGATCATGCAAAGCGTCCCGAATATTCATTCGAGCCGCCCTTTAACACTGCTTTTACTTCGGAGATATACGCCGTGATACCCCCAATGGAACCTCTTATTCGTGCAAGTTTTGATTGCCAAGAGGCATGTTGTATAGGAAAGAAACTCCCTTGCACATCAGTTCCAAGCAATGTCATTGAAATCAAGTATAAATTAAATCTGGCAGGCTTAGTTTCAATTACTGGAGCGGCGAGAGAAGCTGTTTTGGATTCTTTATTGTAAGGAAATTACAACATCTTTAGAATCCCAAGAAAGCAATGGGTGTAAATGCACAATCGTTGCGCTCAACGGTTTCCATTTATGGAAAGATGAACGTTGTAACCGCCCTTCACAATTAATCAGATGATTGACTCTATTGGAAACCAAATTCTTGCTAATCACATAATTTCTACCATTTTCAACTTTGGTAATTACTATCTCATTTTCTTTAACAGAATCTACTTTGAAAGTTGAATCATCAAACGGATCAACAATCGGTTTACAATTACCTATTATGATCCTATTATTTTCACCTCTACCTCGCTCTTTTAGCATTTCAAGAGCTTGACTTTTCATTAGACTCCATTGTAAATCATGGTCAATTTCATCAAGTCCAAACTTAGGTCTAGGCTTACCCCAGAACTCTGGCTTTGGATTTACTAAAATCCCTTTGGATTTCGCACCTGCTAAACTATTTCGTAAGTCATGACGCCAATGGTACTCTTTCGGGCCAGTCCGTTGTTCGTGCTTCTGTTTTTGCTGTTTGGACAGTATATTCGATTGTTTATCCATTTTGGTAATTAATTCATACAAATCTTCCATGCCGACATCAGTATGGCTTTGATTTATATACTCCAGAACTATGTTAAAAATAGTTTTGCGGTCCCTCTCTTCAATCATGAACTCACCGGGTATTTTGTGTTCTAGCCTAGGGGATTTGAACCTTGCTAATTCTTCAGAAGTAGTATCGTTCAAACCATACAACGCCAATAATTGCTTATCAATCAATTTGACATATTGATTTCTATCATCGAATCTAAGATTGGTCATAATTTTATTTGCATTCCGTTTCTCAACAGCAACCTCGTCAGAAATATCTAGTAACTTCTCTCCTAATTCTGAAACTTGATTACACAATTTCTCAACGTCTTCAGGAATTGGAAAATCATGGACTAGGGTGGTTGACATTTGAAAGCCATTTCCAACAACCCTCCAATACCAAAAGAAGAGATTACTGACCAATATGGCATGTACAGCGTCACGTATTTTGTGGCTTTTGAAACGCAACTCCATCATATTGGGCCTGCCCAGATCAGTTCTTGCTGCTGAAATATAGTACCTCGAAGTTTTGACTAGGTGGAGGGGGTAGTCTCCATTTTTGTCTAAGATCTCACCGATTGTTTTTTGATGAGATTTTAATTTTAAAAACCTTTTAATTTCCTTTTTACCGCCCATTGGAAAAACGTCTCTAGTAAAAGCTTTAACGTCAACCTTTTCCGGTTTTTTAATTAGTAATTTTTCTCTTTCAGAATCGTGCCATCTGAGGAATATTGTACTCTTAACATCTGTAAGTGGACCTTTTCCATTTACTGAAAATATAGTTACTCTTGGGCTTATTGCACGAGTATTATTTGACGTAGATGCAGATTTTTCAGTTTTACCCTGTTTGAACAAATAACCGGGAACAACATCAATATGCATCATAGATAGCGATTTACATTCATCTATAATTTTCCCCCTAACTGGTTTACATTTTACAGATGTGGCTATTGTGGCGGGAACGATGGCAACCATCTGGGGAGTTTCTGTTTTAGAAATGATATCAATAGACCTCTCGACAAACAATGTCCATAGATTACCACAACTCTTACAATCAAAATCTTTGTAATTTACATCACCTACTTTGTGGGTTACATAAGGCGGATTTATTATCACCGCATTAATCCCTAAATTAGTCCATATATCTGCGCAGTCATTTGATAGGTAATCGGTATGAATTACATGTTCAACTAAATTATTCTCTAGTTCATTACTGAAATCTCCTATAGCCCACAATACTAATCTGGTAGCCATAACTGCTAATCTGTTCTTATCGCCGGCGAATATGCTATTTTCCAGCAAATCTCGACGAGTACCTTTGGCATTCAAATCAATAAAAGAAAGTAAAAACGTTCCAGTTCCAACGGCCGGATCTAGTAGTTTCAAATCATTGGATTTAACAATTTTTTTACTCATCAATTTCGCAACATCCCAAGGCGTATAATGGGTGCCGGAATCTCTTCGTTCTGAAGAAAAATAATCTTCGCCACTATTGTCTAGTGTCAAGTCTAGTGTCGTATCGTAGATAGATAAAGCCGCAGACAAGTGCTCGACTTTTCGCCCTTGTAGAATTGTCTCGCACATTTCCATAAAGGATTCCCTTTCTGTATTGGAAATAACTTCACAAGCGTTGCTGAACTCTTCAAAGCCAAGGCCCCTTGCCGACCAAGAAATTCTATCTAACCATTCTTTGGAAAGTAGGATTTCATCTTTAGCGCACATTTTATTTTTCTTTGCCCAATCCTGAATAATAGCAACTAGAACGAGCCCCCTTGAGCATTCTTCCGCGCTTTCTAAACCATATTTTGCTAGGCGTTTGTAAATCCAAGACATACATTCAACCATTGCTGAATGACCCCCTCGAGTTTCCGCCATAGCATGTCTTCTGCAGCCAAGCTAAAATAAGCTTACGATTCAGAGCAATGTTTCAATTTCAAATTTCTGTATATTTTTTTGAATTGCCAAAGGATTTCTCAATTGGGTATTTCTCAGCATTATGCTTCATCTTCTCGTTGATTATTTTGATTGGGTCTAGTTCCAACTTTGAGCATAAGTTCAGACAATATACCATCACATCAGCCAATTCATGACTTATGCTTCCGACTAGATTCTCATCTTGTAAAACCTCAGACGTAGTTGGATTAGTCCACTGAACAGTTTCACTCAATTCAGCAGCCTCAATCGAAATTGAAGCAACCAGGTTTTTCACCGTATGAAACTGTTCCCAGTCTCTTTCATTTGTGAATTTATCAATTACTGCAATCGTGTTGTGTAACGAATCAGTTGAGGACATAGTCCTGACTCAGGGGCGTTCCCTAAAGTATTTTCAATCAATATTGTTCGAGTACAAGTTCAGTAGTTGTGCTTGCAATCTCACTAGGTGCTGCCATCCACATTCTGTCTAGAAGTGTACGTAGAGCCATAGTGTCGTCAACGTGAACAAGAGCGATTAGGTCAGCTTCTCCCGAAACTTCGTACAGGATTTCAACCCCTTCCCAGCCAGTAACTTCTCCAGCAAAGGTTCCGATCTCTGAACCTGGTGAAACTTTGATACGAATAAGTGCGGTAAGTCCAACACCACCTTCACGAACAGTGTATCCTCGAATAGTCCCCATCTCTTCCATGCGGCGTACGTGTGTGCGCACAGTACGCTCACTCGCACCTACGAGTTTTGCTAGTTCAACAAAGGACATACGCCCGTTCTTTCTCAATTCTGCTAGGATCGCACGATCGATTTCTGCTATTCGGACCACGACCCGCGGTTCCGCTATTTGTATATGAAACTGTTTGATTTGTATTATAACCGGAAACATATAGTTTATTTATTGAACCAATTCGGGGAAAACTTTCCGCTATAAGGGATGATGAAATTGCGCTAATAAATACCAATTCGATATCCTATTATCAACCTTTTGCGTCATAAATCGAAAACCATTGTCTTAAAAGACGCCAGCGTGTCAGATAATGTGATGAACACTGTTGGGACAGTTTCGCATGAAGAAGTACAAGCCTTCATCGATGAGATTTTGGCATTGAATCTTTCTAGGAAACATAGAGAGTGGTATCAGGTCGATGTTTCCGCTGTATTAGACGGTTGCCAAATCCAAGGGCATGAGGTAGACCCTTCTTCAGGAGACTCACTAATATTCCTCAAATCCTCACTATTGTTTTGTTCACCTGAGTCAGGACTCATGCGCCATTACCCTCGCAGTCTCATTCATTGTTTCATTGAAGATAAGAGATTGAAGAGCGACCCTGAGGATGAAGATTTATTGTTCAGAGGAGAATTATTTTCGGTAACTCCTGAATCTGAACAGCTTTGTTGGGTGCGGGATTGTACCTTGGATCATGAAATTCCATCTACTCAATCTATCATCTCAAGTTGGATGAAGTGGCTCAATCAGGCTTGAAACCCTCCGCTTGTTTCAAGGACAGTGCACACCTCGCCTAGTTAGAGGCACTTCCATGTCTGACATCATATCCGGGCTCGACGCAAGAATGGTTCTTGATAGCCGTGGCAATCCAACCATCGAAGTTGATTGCTATGTTGATGGTGGCCTATTGGGCCGTGCAATGGTCCCCAGTGGCGCATCAACTGGTGCTCATGAAGCGGTTGAGTTGCGCGACGGAGACTCAACACGTTGGTTAGGAAAAGGCGTAGATAATGCGATTAACAATGTGGTAGAATCCATCCAAGAAGCACTCGTTGGTATGCCGGTTGACGACCAAAAGGCAATCGATGAAGTAATGATTGAACTCGATGGGACTTCTAACAAAGCAAACCTCGGCGCTAATGCAATGCTTGGTGTTTCCATGGCCTGCTTACACGCAGGTGCTGCGCTTCATGAACTTCCTCTTTGGAGATATGTAGGTGGAGTTGCTGGCGGATTAATGCCAACACCAATGCTCAATATTCTCAACGGCGGTGCTCATGCAGCATCAAATGTCGATGTTCAGGAATTCATGGTAATGCCGCATGGATTCGATACATTCCCGGAGGCTCTAAGAGCTGGAGTCGAATGTTATCATTCTCTAAAGAATGAACTCAAGGCCGACGGCCTTCTTGGGGGAGTTGGTGACGAAGGAGGGTTTGCACCAAACCTTCCAGCCAATGAAGACGGACTAGCATACATGGTCCGTGCTATCGAAGGCGCAGGCTACAGTACCGAAGAAATAGGAATCGCCCTAGATGTGGCATCAACCGAATTCTACAAAGACGGAGCATATCACATGGATGGCAAAGCGATTTCAGGTGAAGAGTTGTCCGATATTTACGCAGGCTGGGTTGACCAATACCCACTTCTTTCTATCGAAGATGGATTTGCAGAAGACGATTGGCGCAGTTGGTCTCATTGTATGCGAAACATCGGAGACAAGGTCCAACTTGTTGGAGACGATTTGTTTGTTACACAGGCTGAGCGCCTGGCCATGGGAATCGAATCCAAGGCAGCAAATGCAATTTTGATCAAGGTAAACCAAGTTGGAACAATCACTGAAACATTGGAGACAATGGATTTAGCATCGTCACACGGATTCAACTCAGTAGTTAGTCACCGTTCAGGTGAGACCGAAGATACAACAATCGCAGACCTAGCGGTTGGTACTCGTGCTGGCCAAATAAAGACGGGTGCTCCAGCACGTTCCGATAGGGTCGCTAAGTACAACCAATTGCTGCGAATTAGCGATGAAGTAAGCGAGTATCGGTCTCCTTTTTGAGGTGATAAAATGAAACTACGACAGGAACTTCTCCCGGTAGTTTTAATTTTAATTTTCTTAATAGTAGCCAGAGAGATTTATCCTTATGCTGGCGTAATGGATGCCGAAATCTATGATGGATACGAACAGGAAAGGATTGCAACAGGCCTGGGTGGACCTACATGCCTAGTTTTCGATGAAGAAGTCTTGTTGGTATGCGACCGTGACGGAGGGAGGATCGTTACCGTTGATGGAGATGTGGTTCTTTCGGGCCTATATTACCCCCATGGAATGGTATTACTAGAAGATGGAGTTGTTATTTCAGAGAAAGGCAAACTGACCAGATACGATTCAAATTTTGAGAATCCGGTTGTGTTGATAGAAGGTATACCTTCGGGCAACCATCAAACAAATGCGGTGAATTTACTTCCTAATGGTACTTTGATTTGGCACAGTGGTAGCACTTGCAATCATTGCGATGAAGACGACTCTCGTAATGCAGCCCTTCTTTGGGTAAATGCAACAACCGGTGAGCATGGAATCTTAGCGAGCGGCGTAAGGAATTCATTTGATGGAGTCTGGATCGATGAAATAGGTTACCTATTCAGCGATAATGGTCAAGACGCAGAAGGTGGCGATTTCCCAGATGAAGAAATTAATCTCTTAGTTGAAGGAGCAGAGTATGGTTGGTTAGAGGAATCAAAAGACGACCCAAACCCTGCAGGAACCGAATCTCCAGTAGCAACTTGGACCCCGCATACATCGGTTAATGGAATGACTACACGGCCAGCCAATTTACCCGGTAATGAATACACCGTCTATGCTACAGTGTACGGCTCTTGGGCGACAATTTTGCCAGCAGGCCATCAAATCCTGAAGATAGATTTCACCCAAACCGATGATGGCTGGGAGGGAGATGTGGAAATATTTGCTTCAGGAGTCGGCACTCCTCTTCCAATCACAGCAGGTCCGGATGACAACCTCTACTACGCTACTTTCGACCACGGCGGAGCCGTTTACGTAATTAGTCCTGAAGCCAATTCTTGAGGCGCTTACAACCTTCACGAATTTGTTCGACACTTGTACCGTAACTCATACGGATCAAGCCTTCGCCACCCGGCATTAGTGAACCGGGGATGACGTGTACACTCGCTTCTTCTAGTGCTCTGGTTGCAAACTCGATAT
>Ga0209709_10002770_pt1 | contig 14940 bp, 15 predicted proteins | sample ArcticOcean_MG_C_2_FD_187435 | JGI IMG/M metagenome (GOLD analysis project Ga0209709, IMG submission 187435) | Marine microbial communities from western Arctic Ocean - ArcticOcean_MG_CB4_136 (SPAdes) (version 2) | ecosystem: Environmental > Aquatic > Marine > Oceanic | place: Arctic Ocean... | reverse complement strand
GTGTACCAGTATCAATATGACATCAAAGATTCTTCAAAGATGTCCCCATTACTCAAAGATAGAGGTATCGTCATCACATCTACGGATGTATACGACACGTCAAATGTCATAGGAGATGAAGATCACATCTACACTTGCGACAATGGAAATATGGGTTTTCCATTTTTTGGTCATGGATACAAAAATGAAGATGAACCGGAAAGTATTTTTGTTTTAGATAACAAACAACGGTTCAAAGAAAAATTTGGAGACTACATGAAAAAAATAGGTTTTGATAAAAACGTTGACAAGTTTTATTCATATCAAAATCAATATAACTGTAAACATATATGCGTCCACAATAAAATGAATAATCAACTTTTCATTCAATACCTCGGTATAACAGTTGAAGACTTTGTATGGTTTTTAATTAAGTTTGGTTACGATACCCAATTGGTAAAACATGTGATAACAAACATGCATATGTATAGAGATATCAACCACGAAATAACTATAGTCTATGATATACAAACAGGTGAACCCGTCCGTTCAGGATTTTACGGTATCCTTATGAAGTAAATTAAAGATATCAAGGACTTAATTTCAGAACTTAAAACGCAAAATGTATAGATGAAACTATTGTATATTTAGATTCACCTTTTACTTCGTTTCCACAATGAGGATATGCCCATGTAGCTGGCCATATTACTACTTTACCACATTCTGGTCTAACTTTTCTACCATTACCAAATTCTGTACATCCACCTTCATCCGGTTCTAAAGTATTTAGATAAATCATAATCACGACAAAATGACCAACTCCATCACCCCAATCATAATGCCATGCATATTTACCACCTTTAGGCTGTTTTTGTACAGAAGGCTCAAATTTACATTTCAATCTAGAATCTAAAATCTGTTCAAAAGTATGTAACTTCTGTTTATATTCGTATTCATTCTTAATTTGAAGTTTATATAATTCTAACGCACTTTCTATAAACTTTACACATTCTTTATATTCATGTTCCGCCTCAGGTATACATGTTGGACAAGGACAAGAATCAATAGAGATTTTCTGTTCTGGGATAACACGTCTATCATCACCATACGTAACTGTACCCGGCTTCCGATTAGGAGCATTTTCAAATATTTGAATCATTTTTTTACATAATGATTGTGGTACAAAATTTGGTAATTCCAATATGAGATCTTTATGTTCTTTCATATATGTATTAAAGTATTTATACCTTTAAATGAATAGATGAAACTATTGTATATTTAGATTCACATTTTACTTCGTTTCCACAATGAGGATATCCCCATGTAGCTGGCCATATTACTACTTTACCACATTCTGGTCTAACTTTCCTACCATTGCCAAATTCTGTACACCCACCTTCATCTGGTTCTAAAGTATTTAGATAAATCATAGCCATAATAAAATGAGGACCGTCCGTCGGATTGAACGTCTCATCAAAATGCCACGCGTATTTACCACCTCTAGGTTGTTTTTGAATAGATGGCTCTTTAAAATACATATCCTTATTTAAAACTCCCTCAAAAGTATGTAACTTCTGTTTATATTCATATTCATTCTTAAGTTGAAGTTTATATAAATCTATAGCATGTTCTATAAACTTTCGGACTTCTAAATATTCATGTTCCGCCTCAGGTATACATGTTGGACAAGGACAACAATCAATAGAATTTTTCATTTCGGGTATAACAGACTTTTTATCCATATACACAATTACACCTGTTTCTCTGTTAGGTGCACTTTCAAATATTTCAATCATTTTTTTACATAATGATTCTGGTACAAATTTTGGTAATTCCAACACTAAATCTTTGTGTTCCCTCATATATATTGAGGTATGTACAGCTTTAAATGAATTAAGGAATTGAATATACTATTGTATATACAATGAGTCTTTCTCTTCGCACGTCCGTCCGAATGAATTGCACCAACAAAAAGAACATTGATAAACTCATCAAAGGTAATAAGCAACTTAAATCTACCTTTCGTAGTAAAAAGGCGTACAGGGATACACATAGAGTCGCACTTGATGAACTTGATACATTCATAGAATTAGTTGATGATGCTATGGATGCTATGAATGATGTTCAAGTCGTTAGCAGAGATGCACAGGAAAAGTTATATAAGCTGTATGACTTCTGTGGAGAAGTACCAATAGATGATAGTTGTTTTTATTAAAGAATAGAACGGATAGTATATTATAATGAAGAAAGTATTAGATCATGGATTTGTGGAGTTGGTGGATCACATGCCCCAACAAGACCTAGATAAGGCTATTGTTGATGGAGCTCGTGTGAGTTATCAGACGGGTACTAAGACCACGCGTGGTGATCGTGGTCTCATTCGTTACCTTGTCCGTAATTGGCATACGTCACCTCTAGAATTGGTGGTTTTCAAGTTTCGTATTAAGGCACCTCTATACATTGCTCGTCAGTGGTTGCGGCACCGAACAGCCTCTGTGAATGAGATGTCTGCCAGGTATTCCATTGTTGATGAAGAGTACTACGAACCAGAAGTATTGCGTAAGCAATCTGAAATAAATCACCAAGGATCAGAAGGTGTATTGGAAGTTGACGAAACACTCACAAAAGTCATATCCACACAATATAAGAACGCCTTCAAATTGTATCAACATCTTTTAGATACAGGTGTATGTAGGGAACAGGCCCGAGGTGTTCTTCCACAATCTACATATACCTCCTTTGTTTGGAAGATGGATCTCCATAACCTCATGCATTTCCTCCAGTTGAGGATGGATCATCACGCACAGAAGGAGATCCGTGACTATGCTACAGCCATTTATGAATTGATTCAACCCCTGGTACCCCTATCTATGGAGGCATTCCAGGATTTTAGGGTGAATGCTATGCAGTTGACAGGACCTGAGATTGAAGCAATTGCTGAAGGTAAACCTATCGAATCACCGGGTGAAAAGAGAGAGTTTGAAGAAAAACTAAAGCGTTTAAAATTAAATGTGATGATATAATAATGAAAAGTTTATCAAGTTTTCTTGGACCTTTTAGTAATCAAACTGAAAAAGCTATCAAGAGTCAACCAATCTTTTTTACCCTCATCATATTGTACCAGGGTCTGTTCTCTGGTAATGCGATAGCTATCCCACAAAATCTTAGATCCCTATTTGAAAGTAAAACTTTTAGATTCCTATCCCTCATGCTTATCGCGTTTAGCGCTACCAAAGATATAGAGTACGCCCTCATATCAACTATGGTATTCCTCGCTGTGATATATGCCATAAAGACCCCAGAGGAACGTAAGAATACTGGATTTATTTAAAATATTTATAAACTATAAATGGCGCTCGCGAAAACTTTGAGTCTCAATTTTGTGGCTATCCTACTTTTCACACTCCTATACTTCACTTTATCTAAAGCTGGTGGTGAACAATTTAATGGATTGGATAAGGAATCCAGCTTCTTGGATCATCTCTACTTTGCCTTCACCGTCCAGTCCACAGTTGGTTTCGGTGATATTTACCCTATGAGTCCTATGGCTAAAATTATAGTGATGGCACAACAATCTGTCCTCATCTTGGGGGTTCTCGAACTCCTCTCCGAGGCTGGTCCAACTATCGTTAAACAAATGGTTCCATCTGCGATAAGAAAAATGGTGTAAAAATTATATCCGTTAAAAGTAGAATGAAAGTTCATATAGTAGGAGCTGGTCCATCTGGTATGTCCCTCGCTTGGGAGATACTCAGGTCAGGTGATCACGATGTAACAATTTATGATAGAAAGTCTTCAGCGGGTGGATCATGGTGGGAACCCAGTGAAGACGTTAGGGATCTTCACGCACATCGTATAGTTTTTGACAAGGCATTTGTCAATACACAGAGTCTTTTTGGGGAAATGGGGATTCATTGGGGTGATATTTTTGAACCTGCCCAAAAGGATTTATACAGCTTCATATTACGTTCATTGTCCCTAAAGGATTATGGAGCCCTAACATCCCTAGCTACGAGGGTACTCACCAAACCTGAAAAGTACAAGGGTATGTCCCTCAAAGATGCTCTAGGTCAATTGAGTGAGAGTGGTCAACAAGTATTGGAACATCTCCCCCTAATTATAGATGGTGTCACGTGGGATACCATGTCCGCATGGGAGTTTGTAAAGAGTTTTGATCACGTGGGTCTCTCTAAACAATATACCCAAAAGGTTTCTGGTAAGGTGATGTGCGATGCAATGCAGAGAGCCTTAGAAGATATAGGTGTAGGGTTTGAGTTTGAAAAGGAACTCAAAGAAGTTGAATATTTAGAAGATGGGTACACAGCTGAGTTTTCCGATACAACTACAATTAGTGACGGAATGCTTTTCTTGTGTCTAGACAATAGTCCAGCTATAAAGTTTTTGGGGGATAACTGGGGACCCGACGCGGAAAAAAAAGTTCGTGAGAGTACATACGGATGTATAAATATTTTATTTGACTTCAATGAACCAGTTGAACTTGGGGATGATTTGGAGATTGCTGCGACAACTAAATTGAATCTCCAACCAGTTGTATTATCTGATGGTATGACTATATCGTGTGTGATATGTGACCTCACCGAAGACATTCTCACTACACCACCAGAAGAGTTAAGAAGCCTCGTTTTGGGTGAGTTGGATGTTCCACTACCACGTGAGATTCGTTTTGGTTGGGGTGCAGATTGGGATGGGGAGCGGTGGCAATTCTCCCAATCATCGGGGGTCCTAAGTCTCCATGGACAACTCCCCTTCTTCGGTAAGTCCCAAAATGTTGCCATGTGTGGCATGATGTCCCCTAGAAATACACCATACTCCAGTATTGAGGCTGCTGTGGAAGTGTCTAGGTCCCTAAGTCACAAATGCTTCGGGACTCGGGAACCACTGAATCCCCTCCTTCTCACACAAGTTTTATCTATAACACTTTTAGTGCTTATAGTTTTAATCCTCATATACCGTAACAGAAACATATGAAGTTTCTAGCAAAAGTACATACACCCATGTATGACCATAACGATAAAAAATACATTCGTTTGGTCATTCCTGAAAAGTGCACTGAAATTATAAAACGTATGCAACTCAATAAAGCTTGGTTGGTAAAAAATAGTCATCTAGATGACCCCCTAGATGGTCGTATATTGACAGTTAAGGTTCCATTCCGTTATAGGAGAGTGATGTGTGAGGTCAAAGGGAGACCTCTCCAATCTCTCATAAAGGATGATGAAGTTGAAGTTGAAATAGAATTTTGTAGTGTTTGGAACGTTGGTAATTATTCAGGGTTTTCATGGAAATTACATAGTTCTATATTTGGAGTATAGAGCTCCCAAAGTATCATTCGCTTCGTGATGATGGGAGTGAACATCCTTCACTTGAATACATTGGGCTTGATTGTCATTCACTTGATTACATTGGGTTTGATTGTCATTCACTTGATTACATTGGGTTTGATTGTCATTCACTTGATCAAGATATGGTTGATTTTTATCAACACTATGTTGATTTTCATCAACAATATTTACAATCCCAGCCTCTTGAAACCCATTGAAACAAATTAGACACCCGTCCATTCGGAGTAGTTCTTCTTTAGCAAACTTTATCTGTTCCTCCAAACTAGTAATATCTCCCTGTATTTTGACTTTAGAAGCAGTTATCCGCTCAATGTTTTCAGCTACATTCACAGGCATGATTTTATATTTATATAAAGCTTTAATTCTTTAATATAATAAATGTTGACAAGAACTGGTTATATCGTGGATGCGGGTCCTATTCAAGAAATTAAAAAAGAACTTACGGTAAGACCTGTAGTCAATAGTGATTATGGATTTCCTCCACCGCCTTTCAAAGTTTTCAGACCAGCTAAGAATGGAGTGTGTGTTCCAAGATTCTACGGAACTGCTAAACTTGGAGAGCCTACCCAAGATAAGAGACCCGAACCAGCTCGTTCCAACGCCAAGTTTGTCGGGGAACTCAGGGATGCGACACACCAAAACGAAGCACTCACAGCAGCAATTAAAGCAGGTCATGGGGTCCTTTCTTTACCATGCGGCTACGGCAAAACGACCGTATCCTTGGCTATAGCTTGTAAATTGGGGTACCGTACGATGATTGTCGTCCATAAACAGTTTTTGGCAGATCAATGGAGAGAACGCATCCAACAGTTTTGTCCAGGTGCCACAATTGGCATCGTTCAACAAGACAAGAAGGAGGTAAATTGTGACTTTGTGATTGCTATGCTTCAGTCTCTCTCCCTCAAAGAGTATTCATTCAGTGACTTTGATTCTGTGGGAACCCTCATAGTTGATGAAGCCCATCACATCTGTGCAAAGGTATTTAGTCAGAGTCTCTTCAAGATGTGTCCCAAGCACATTTATGGTCTCTCAGCAACTCCTGAGAGAAAGGATGGACTCACCAAGGTACTCCATTGGTTCATGGGTCCCACATTCTTTGCGGTTGAGAGGAAGAATCAGGAACAGGTTGAGGTGTTTCCCATAACATACGAAACATTCAATTACAGGAACCCACCCCCCTCTATGAGAAATGGAAAAGTCTCAATGCCAAATATGATCACCGAAATTGTTGAAGATAGGATGAGGAATCAAATGCTCGTGGATCTCGTGAAGAAGGCTTCAGTTGGTACGAGGCAGTTGCTCGTCCTAAGTGACCGTAGACAACACTGTGAGATGCTCCATCAGTGTTTTCCGAAGACTTCGGGTCTCTACATGGGTGGTATGAAAGAAGTAGCTTTACAAGAGTCATCTAAGAAGAAGATTATATTTGCCACGTTCAGTCAAGCCCACGAGGGTCTAGATATTCCAACCCTAGATACGGTTATTTTGGCCTCCCCCAAATCTGATATCACCCAAAGTATTGGTCGTATCATGAGAGAGACGAAGGGGAAGAAGAACAACCCACACATCTATGACATCCATGATCCATGGTCATTCTTTACGGCCATGTATTACAAAAGGGTTAAGGTGTATCGTCAAGGTGGTTTCAAAATACATGGTAAATTAACTGAGGAAAAGAAGGAGGACTTCCCTCAGGGAAAGTGTCTGTTTTTATAATCTAAACAATAATTAAATGTCTGGTGCATTAATTCAACTTGTTTCTAGAGGTGTACAAGATGTTTATCTCAATAGCGAGGAGGGACATTCTTTTTTTCGTATGAAGTTTACTCGGCATACAAACTTTTCTCAAACCCCCAAGTTGATTAAAACTATTTCAGATAAGGATCCAGTTTTTACAGTACCCGTTTTAGGTGACCTTATAAATTGTTTATGGTTTGAGGGTCTTGAGAGAAACTCAAATGTATCTTCAAATCTTCTTTATAACTCAACAATTGATCTTTATATAGGAGGTCAAAAAATAGATTCTCAACATTACGACTATTATGCCGATATATGGCCCAATTATCTCGCAGACACATGGACAAAATCCCAAGAACTTACAAATAAAACAAGTGTATCGAATAGAAATTTTCAACCACTTCATTTCTTTTTCTGTGATCATGGCGCATTTTTACCCCTAGTAGGACTCACACATCATCAGGTTGAAGTTAAAATTAATTTTGATGCGAATAGTTTATCCGGGTATAATGATTCCCAAAAAAGAATCAATGTGTATGGAAACTATATATATTTAGACAAGGAAGAGAGAGAATCTATGGTCAATAGACAAATGGATTTTGTCATTACACAAACACAAAGGGTAGAATACCCCCTCTCTAATGTATTCAATAACCAGGTAGATCCAGGTGGTTATAATGATTTGGACCTATCTTACTTGAATCACCCAGTTAAATCTATATTTTTTGGATATAGTGCAACTAGTATTGATCCCACAAATGACCGTTTTACGTTTAAAAATGCTGATATACATATTAATGGTACACCATTACTTGAAAACATGTCACCAACTTATTTTCACACAGTACAAAATTATTACAAGTCTAAATATGGTGTAACTGACTTTAGAGTTGATTCTGAGGATCTCATGTATACGAGATACTATGCATATCACTTTGGTCTAAATGTATCAGATTACAGTCCATCAGGTAGTTGCAATTTTAGTAGGCTTGATAATGCCAAACTCATATTACGTGGTGTAGAAAAGGGTAATCTTAGAGGAGACCAAAAAGATATTTATGTATATGCTACAAATTACAATGTCCTCAGGATCAAGGATGGTTTAGCTGGAATTTTATTCGGAAACTAATATATAAATGGGAAGAACGGCTAGGTTCGAACAAATCTATGTTGCCAGTCTAGAAGCAGAACCCGTTGAGAGTGAAACACTTACAGGTGTTAACAGTATTTTAACTAGGGAGATTGAGGCGAATGAAATTAAACTCGTAGCGAATGACGGAGTAACAGGTCGTCTAGCTCTATCAAACGCTCTACCAACGAAACAATTTTCTGTAGGTGATAAACTTTTTATTGATAAAGATGATGCTATTGTTTGGAATCTAAAAGCTTCTGGTGCAGCGGATCGTATATTCATCAATAATCAGCTCTCTGTGGGTACAACTAATCCAACGAATGCTTTTCAGATTAACGAGAACGCAAATGTAAAAGTAAGTGTTGATTTAACCGGTCGTGATCTCATGACAGTAAGTGGCAACCTTGTAGCTACAAATGTGATTATCAACGACCAACTTACTTTTGGGTCAAATCTTATAATGGATGGTACGTCATCTAACATTCTGGTAGTAGGCGGTGGTATGAAAACAGATAAATTAAGTCTTGGTTCAAATGTAATAATAACTGATAGTGATGCGAATGGGGGTAGCGCTGAGTATCCTAATAACGTAGCTGTGATCACAGGTAATGTTACAGTTGATGGTGGTATGTATATTTATGGAAATACAAGAATGTATGGTAATCTTTATGTAGCTGAAACGGCGACATATGAACGTGTCGTTAACCTTGTTGTTGAGGATACAACTATCACATTTGGTGAAGGAAACGATGGTACAAAAGAAGCTATGTTGTTATTTACACACGATGAAGATGAGTCAAATATTGGATTTGGTTTCAGAACTGGTGCTAGAGGGAAGGAAATGGCTTTGTTCCAAACCACCGGTGGTCCACTAAATGCAACATTTCCTGTAGATAATTCGGTAAGTACAAATCTTCACGTGTTCGGTGATATATACACTTCAAACGCAGTGGGTGTAGCAAATATATCCCCCACCCACGACCTGTGTGTGGGTTCTAACCTTTTTGTTGAGGATACTGGATCAAATGTTTTAGTAGTCCACGGTAACACATATACACGCGCACTGAAAGTTGGACCCGGTGGTATCTCAGTTGGAAATTTACTTACTATGGAACCCCTTACGTTAACACCTGTGGTGATAAACAGTAATGTGAAGATGAATGCTTTGCGTACGACGGGTGCAGCACCCTCGGGTATATCCAATTTGGCACCCACCGATACATTCTCAATCGGTACGAAAATATTCGCAAATCTTACGGGCGCAAATACACTCACTATATTTGGGAACACGGTGACAACAAATCTTATTACACAATCTATTAGTTCAACATCTAATATAACAGTTCATAGTGACAGATACGGTGGTGATAGTCTCGTAGGTCCACTTATTCTCAAGTCTGGACCGACATCTTCAAATGTGAGTGTTATTGAGGTGTATGGTGCCAGTACATCCAATACCCATCAAAACATCCGCTTCAAAACTAAAAATACTGAGAGAATGCGCATTGCACCTGGTGGTCAAGTTGGTATTAATATAACAAATCCCACGAAAGCACTCACGATTAATGGGAATGTATTTGTGATGGGGAGCAATTCTGTTGTATATGGTAACGTATGGGGATCAACGGGGAACACTGCCATGCAGGTGTATTCTAACCCAGTGGTAGGTGAAAACAAAGTTGAAAATATCGTTGGAACAGGTAAGGGTCTCAACTTTTATGCGAGTACCACACCCACGATGGGTACACCAAAAATGACTATATTGGAATCCAGTAATGTGGGAATAGGTACACAAACACCAGAAAGTACGTTCCACGTAAATGGATTGACTTCATTCATAAATAATCAAGTCACTAGACGGAACGGGTTTAATCATTTGGGTACACCTTTGGTAGTCAGTAATGCACAACCTATTACAAGTACTACAGAAGTAACATCCGTGTTAGATCTAGCGAGAGAGGGTACTGGTAGTGAGCATGCCGCGAGGGCTACGTTTAAGTTAGGGAAACATGAAAAGAGTTCCGGGACTTCACATACTAGACTTGACATTGTATTGGCACATGCCGATTACGCAGTGGATACCAGTGTTATGACAATTTTGAGTTCCGGAAAGGTAGGAATTGGCCATACACAGCCGAGTGCTCACCTCGAAGTGAAGTGTGAAGGTATAGCAGATCCCACGGAAAATGGTCTTCTTGTTCACAACCACACCTCCGGTGATGCTATCATCGCAGCGCAAACTAGTTTGGCGAATGGGAACGCATTCACCTCCTATATACAAACAGATGGTGTAACCCTCAATGGGTGGTCCAGTGGTGTGGCGGGTTCTGATGGTGATTTTAGAATTATAAATAACCACGCAAAAGTATCAAGTAACGCCACAGTTGGTTTATATATTAGTGGAGCATCTGGTGATGTAGGTATAGGGACAGACGTACCTAGGGGTGAACTTGAAGTCAGTGGTAATTTGGTAATCGGTAACGAATTATCATTTGGTGGTGTACCTGGACAGTTGTTTGGTAATACTCGTATTATAGAGAGACGTTACACCGCGGCTCAACCTAGAACCGAATTGTTACTCTTTAAGGGTAATGACGGTGACGGTGGTGATACTGCACCTGATAGAATCAGACATATCGCGGCTGAACACGTGTTCCAAACATATAATAGTTCTGAGAAAGACTTTTATGGTACCGGGGGAATTCTAGCAACTGCAGATGCTAAAGGAAACTTCCCCCTCTGTATCACAGCTCAACAAGATCCTGGTATTGTTGTAATTGGTGGTAATGGAGATACAGCCGCTAATCGTGGAGTGGGTACTAAATTAGTTGTTAATGGTGATATAGAGTTCGATGGTGGTGGTTCGTTCAAACTGTCCGGTTTAGAGTTTTCTACCTCAGATGCAGGTTACAATATTATTAGGAATGTGAAGGATGGTGCTACACGTCGTCCACTTACATTTGTTCACGAAGTGACTAGTACGAGTGACTCTGAATTCGCACGATTTGATGTAAATGGAAGATTTGGTTTGGGTACCACGTCACCAACGTCTAACATACATGTGTACGACACAACCCCTGGTGATGTGGATATCATGAAACTCCAGAGTATCGGTAACAATAAACAAACCAATGTACTCCTATACACCAACAATGGTGAAGGTGGTATAATCAGGGGATTCAGTAACCTTGAAAATAAAACTACGGGACTCGCTCTAGCTGTATCCAATAATAACACTATTACAACTTGTCTTAACATTGTTAACACAAGTAATGTAGGTGTGGGAACACCATCACCCGCTCGTCAGTTCCATGTGGTTGATCATAGAAATCCAGCTCTTGGTCAAACTGGTACTATGAGGGTGGAAAGTATTTCTTCAAATGCCAGTATAGAGTTTACCACCTCTGGTGGAAGTTCCAATATTTATGCGGATACAACCGGTAATGTATATATACAACCATCGCAAATTGGACGAGCTACAACACATATAACGAGTAATGTTTCAGTAACTGGTGATTTGGCGGTAGGTGGAAATATTGATTTCACAAAAATTGCGGTAGGACTAAGTGGTGCGGAAGCTTCTACGGATCTTGAAATTGGTGGGGGTTCAATTATAGGGTCTAATGAAGTTTCTCGTAAAACGTATTCTAAGACATTTACAATTGGTACAGGTGATGCTAAAAACATCCAAGTACTGTTTGGTGCGGGTGCCTTCTATGCAAAAGTTACAACAATATTGAGGAGAACGGATGGGTCAACAGTTGGTGATGTAAATACGATGGTCCTCGAAGTACAAGGTGGTACAGGTAATGAATCTCAACCAGCTCTAGACGTGGCGTTGGGTTCACAAACATTATTTGGTGGTACCAATAGTTATCCATGGAGTCCTCTTGTAACTGTGGGTCAAAAAGGTATAAGTATTACACCATATAATATAGATTCTTCAAGAAACTATAGTTATGATCTTTTCATAGAGTTGACGAGTGCATGTGGTGGAAAAGTAACTAAAATAACACGAAATCTTACAGTTGAGAACAGACTTGATAGCGGTCTCGGTGGTCAGACCGATGTAGCAACTTTTAACTATTAATTTTACCATTTAGGGAAAACCCAAAGGTAGAATCAATTTAAAATAATTTTATGCCCTGATGGAATCAGAGACGGCTAGGAAGAGAACGCCGACAATGAAAGCCATGACGACATAATTACACTCACTTTCTTCGAGGCCAGCTTCGGGCTTGACCTCGGCCTTCTTTGCGACGACGGGTTGTTCACGTCGCACAGGAGGTTCCAGATCCTCCAAAGGACAGCAACCTATCATTTATACTTTACTTAGAGATTAATTTCTGTTTTCTTCTTTCGGCGGGTTCTCTTTGGCTTGGATGCACCGACCGAAACTTCCTTAACCTCACCACCCGTGGACTCTCCTGAAATAGAAATAATGTCGGAAACATCGTCGTCCTCATCCTCATTCTGTACTCTGGTTGTATTCATTGGTGGTGGGGGGGGCATCATAACACCCCCCATGAGGCTAGAGATGTCAAGTCCAGGACCCTGCATCTCGTAGTTACCAGTGCCACCGACAGGTGCACTATCAGCGGAACCCGAAGGTGCTCGGGTTGTGTTTTGTACTGCAGACATCATGTTTTTCACGAGGTCTGGGTTCTGCTTGAGAACATCGTTCATGTTGGGGAGGGCGCTCTTGAACATAGAGTTCGTGAGGTGGAACATCATCGCCGAACCACCCAACATCATGATGAGCTTGACCTCTGGTGCTACATTGACCTTGGATCGGTACTTCACGTAAAGCTCTTCAAATACACCATCGTAATCATCTACACCCTCCATGACAGACTCAGACCAGCCCTCAAGTTGAATCTCAAAGGGGTTATAGCGTTTATTAAGGAACTCCAATCCAGTCACACAAGCCACAAGCATGCGACGGGAGAACCGAACAGATTGTTCAACATCAATACTGTACGTAATTCTCTTTACTTCTGTACGAAGGTCTTCAACATTAGAGTAGGCATTCAGTCTCTTATTAACAGCAAACCCCTTCTTCTCAAGACGTCCCAATTTGTTGATGAGATCCGCTTTCTCTTCATCCACTGAGTTGTATCCCTTGGAGGGTGCCTCATTTTGTGATCCAGGACCCTCGTCGGCATCATCATAAAATATAGGTTCATCCTCACCATAGTCAATCTCTTCATCCATTTGTGGTTGACTGGGAGCTGATTGTTTGTTTGGGTTTACAAAAGCGTCCATAGATTCTTGTTGTTGCATTTGGGGTGGGGGTGGTCTGCTAGCTACAGGGCGTCGCACAGGCTGAGGACGAGCAGTAGATATTTCAATTTCATCCATGAGGGCCTGTTCATCTGCATCTAATTTCATCACATTAGTAGTTCCACGATCAATGACAATTTCTTCGTCCATCTACTCTCTATAGGGAAACTATTAAATTACCTTTAACGCACTTTTTTGAAAAAAATATATATGTACATTATAAATGTACAACCTTAACCGTACCAATCGTAATGCTCTGATCAGTATTTTCACCCTGATCGCCGTGATTTTCGTTCTCGGTATTTTCAAAACTACCAGTAAGTATCAACCTAGACCAATTGTCGTTAAGGTCGTCAATGATAAATCTATCTTTGATCTTGAAGATCGCATCGAGTGTGTCCCTGGTCACACCAGTGAGGGTAGCCCTTACACCAAGAGTCTGACCCCAGGTGGCCTCTGTGGTGCCCAAAAACTTGTGTCCGAGCAAGCTGGCTACGAGATTGAGGATGGAATTGGTGGATCTTTAATCTAAGCTATTATAAATGGCTTTGGTTACTTCCCCCCAAACTATTCCAGATCTTGATCATGAATATCACATCATAACCACTGATTCAATTGGTCAAGACAGTGCCAACACTTTTACTTGCCACCTCCAGCAGCCCCTCAAGAATGTGGTTCAGGCTAAACTCCTCGCGGCTCACATTCACTCCAATGTTGTAACAGAACACTGCTATGTTTCCATTGAGGAGTTGGATACCATCTTTAACGACAGGGCTTCCAATGTTCTCACGGGTCAATCCCATATGAGTATGATTAGGGGTTCTTTCGCGAGTATCGTCACTGATGGTACAACTCACGATGGCGGTAACTCCTTGATCTCATTTAAGGATAACTACCCCATCGCGACTCAATATATAAACCCCATCAGAAGAATTGATCGTCTCAGTATTACGATTAGAGATCAGAACGGCGCCACCATCAAAAACTCTACGGATAATGGTGCTAATTTTTTAGTTTTTAGATTTGTGTGTAGAAAACCAAACTTGTAATTTTCTCCCTTTAAAGTAGTAATAACATGTCTTCGGGTATCGTCCAACTTGTAGCTATCGGCGCTCAGGATGAGTACATTATGGGTAACCCAGAGATATCGTTTTTTAATTCCACGTTTAAAAGACATTCTAATTTTTCACAATCCGTTGAGAAGCAGACGATACGCGGAGATGTGAAAAATAATTCAATGTCAAGTGTCCAGATTGAAAAGTCTGGTGATATGCTTGGCTACATCTATATGACTATTGATGATAAAGTTCAAGCTTTAGATACTTCTCGTTGGGATCTTCTCATTGATAAGATTGAACTCCTGATAGGTGGTTCTGTCATTGATACACAAGATTCCATTTTTACCGAAAAGATTGCCATAGATACATTTGCTCAAAATGTTTCTAG
>Ga0209709_10002769_pt1 | contig 14944 bp, 15 predicted proteins | sample ArcticOcean_MG_C_2_FD_187435 | JGI IMG/M metagenome (GOLD analysis project Ga0209709, IMG submission 187435) | Marine microbial communities from western Arctic Ocean - ArcticOcean_MG_CB4_136 (SPAdes) (version 2) | ecosystem: Environmental > Aquatic > Marine > Oceanic | place: Arctic Ocean... | reverse complement strand
ATGGATAGTTATGACTCTGACGGCAATCTACAACCCAATGAACGTTGGTATAAAAATGGTATAGAAATAACACCTGCATAATATTGAAATAAATATATGTGTTATAATCAATGAAAACCGTTCAAGTAAAACCGGGAAAACCTGCTAAATTTTACGTCAACAACAAAAGGGTTTGTTTAAACACTGCGTTTGGTATGTATCAAAAGGGCGCGAAGTTTACCGTGAATGGTAAAAAAATTAAATTGAATAAATTTGGCGACCTCGGGGATGGGTACGATGACGGCAACGACCTCATATACAATCTCCCACTAAAAGCTCATATGGCGAGCGCGGACGTTGCAGACGGAATATACGACGGAACGCGGCCGGCCGCCGCTGTGCCCACGGCAGCGGCGAATGAGATTGACAAGCTCCAAAGAGATAGATTAGAAATTTTAGAAAACAATATCAATGACCTTGAAGACCTTGAAGGACTTGAAAACCAACCCGATACAAAAAAAAAAATCGATGACCTAATTACAAAATATGATGGATATTTTAATGACTACGACATTAAGCCCGCCGCTGTGCCCACGGCAGCGGCGAATGAGATTGACGAGATCCAAAAAGATATATTAAAAATTTTAGAAAACAATATCAAGGACCTTACAAAAATCAAAAACCCCCACTATTATATAAAAAAACCCGGACTCGGCGATACAAAAAAAAAAATCGGTGCCCTAATTGAAAGAAATACGGTAAACTTAAATGACGTCAGGGCTAAGTATTTCAGAGGTTGGTTAGAAAAAAACCGGGTGAGGCGGTTGGCGGGTCGTTTCGGAATCCGCAATCGAAAAAAGAAGACGAAAAAGAAGAAGAAAAAACAGGTATCCAATAATAAGACTGCCGCCCTTAATATTCCGTCTGAATTAGTTGAAAAGATTACACTCATGACATATGGGTTAAACCCACATCCAACTGCTAAACTTATAAAAGAAAATAATTTAATGAAAAAAAAACGGAAAGCCACAGAGAGATGGGATGAAGACAGTTTGGAATGGTCAGGACAGGGGCGTAAATATATAGGACACCCAGGTTACAATAGAATAGATGTAATGAATATGAGCAGTGATAAAATCAGGGCTATTATGGAGAATATACCAGGGCCATACGATAATTATAGTGGGTCTGATTCATACAAAACCAGAATGAGAAATACTATGCGATGGAGTAGTGATGATGTAGATTGGTATGCTCCAGCACACCCAGGTGGACGTGCTATGAGTAGAGAAGAAGTTGTTAGAATGAACCGTAGTAACAGGGACATTTATATGAATAATCTTCCAAAGGATGCTAATTTTTGGAGTTATTAACACCTAAGGGTCCGTGATAGATTCTAATACATTTAATAGAATTAATCCTAATATTACAAACCAAATGTTATATTTAAATGATATATATGTCCATAACCCAATGAGTATAGAAGCATATAAGTTCTTTCTAGGTATTACTTTATAGTAATCTAATTTTCTATTGTAAATAAAGATTCCACATAATATAGAAACTATAAGTATATCGTTCATTGGTATTAATTTATAAATTTTTTTTATTATTTATTATTTTTTATAATTTTGGTGTGTTATTATTCACCTAGTCAACATAGCTTTTTTATTTTTTGTAAGTGTTTCTAGAACCAAAGGGTCCATAATAGAATCTTCAACGTGGTCGCCTGTAAATTTCAAAATGTTGTTCAAAGCTGGGCGGTGCATATTCCTTCCGTTACCGGTCATCAGGACGCGTTCAATAAAATACGCACGAATCCTCTGATTTTTCTCTTTTTTAAGTTGATGTATCATTTGGGTATTCGTCCTCATTTTAGAATACATCAAATCCCTTACTTCTTCGTTAATGTTATTGTCTCGGATCGCGTCTTCGAATATCCGGAGGTTTTCATACCTTTCAATTAGCATGTTATTCAATTGATTACGGTATACAGATTCAAGACCTTGTCTGTAAATGAGGTGAGCGTTGTAGTTATTCATATTTAATTCGTGTTATTGGTCCCCAATAGATAAATATATTTAAACTTAGACATAGTAAAAAAAGTAAAAAAAGGTTAATTAAAAACTTTTTTTTATTATTTTTTAGCGATGTTTTTTTGCCCCAACTAGTATCATTTTTATTAAAGTGTATCGAGGTATGTGATTAAATCCTTCAAATAACTTGTGTTATTTGACAATTGTTTATTCTTTTTCTTATCCTTTTTCTTATCTGTGATATTTTTGCGCTCATTTACAATATCGTTAATGTAAATGTTCAATAGATTCTTCCAACCATTCTTAGATCTCGCACTAGATGGTAGCACTTTTTTATAATAACTATTATAACTTACTTTCTTATCCCCCTTCTCATTGGCCCAGTCCTTCCACCCCCTAATAAGTGTATTTTTATCAAAAACCCCGTTGTTTTGTTGTTCATTCAGATCTGCTTCCTGAGTTGCTTCTTCACCCTTCGTTTCTTCAAACCCCTCGTTGTTAATATCGTGTAATTGATTTGTGGGCGTCCAACTTGGCGCTGTGACGGATAAAGTGGAATTTCTACAATCGTAAAATTCCTCTTCTATGTTTATGGGACAATACATCAACTTTTTATCATCATTAAAGGTAAAGTGAATAATGAACTTTATAATTTTAGTTTTGATAAATTTGTAAATTTGTTTGATTGTTTCATTAGCAGTCTTAGTATAGCACCAAATTCCCAAATCAGCATATTCCCTATAGGTTGGTGTATGTTTTGTCTTAAATTTAGGGAAAACTTCTGTAATTTGTTCAGGTGTAAAGTGTCGGAATAGGTCTTTCTGAATAGAATGATAACATTTTTTTTCAAAACGTATTTTTTTCCCCTTGATTTCTGCGTGGCATTCATGTATAGTCGATTTAGCAAACTTATTATTATTAAACATTTCCTTAAATTGTTCTTCTGAAATACGTGTATACATTTTTAGTAAAGTGTGATTGTATTAGAAATCACTTGTTTGGGAAGTTTCGTTATCCCAATAGATAACGACGTTTTAACTTAAATATAGTAAAAAGAGTAAAAAAAGGTTAATTAAAAACTTTTTTTTATTATTTTAAACGATGTTTTCCCTAATTAGTATCATTTTTATTAAAGGGTATCAAGGTATCTGTTTAAATGATTCAAATAACTTTTTTTATTTGACAATTTAATCTTCATTTTCTTATCTGTGGAATTTTTAAGGTCATTTTTAATAATGTTAATGTTATCGTTCAATAGATTTTTCCAACCATTCTTAGATCTCGCACTAGATGGTAGCACTTTTTTATAATAATTGTTATAACTAACTGTGGTTTTGTCTGATAAGTTTTTCCAACCCCTCCACCTCCCAATAAGTGTATTTTTATCAAAAACCCCGTTGTTTTGTTGTTCATTCAGATCTGCTTCCTGTGTTGCTTCTTCACCCTTCGTTTCTTCAAACCCCTCGTTGTTAATATCGTATACTTGATATGTGGGCGTCCAACTTGGCGCTGTGGCGGACAATGTTGAAGTTCTACAATCGTAAAACATTTCTTCAACCTTTTGCTTTTTATTAGTGGGATACACCTTGTTGTTAAAATATGTGTGCATGTCGTACATTTTAATTTATTAAAAGTTACTTGTTTGGGAAGTTACGTTATCCCAATTGGTATTCGTATTTAACGTTAGATACACTTTAAAATGTAAAAAAAGAGTATTTGATATTAAAATTGTTGACTATTTCTCCATTCCAAAACCTTTTTAATACACCAACTCAATTTTCCGTGACTTTTATCATTAACTTGTTTTTCAAATCTTTTAGATGATTCCAGGATTTGTTTGATAGTATTTATATTTCCATAAATTAGTAGATATTGGTTTTGATAAAAGAATCTTCCAGAAGTTTGATGTTTTCTACCTAAACCTTGTTCAAGTTTTGAAATTGCGTTTATAATATCTTTTTTACTCTTCGGAGACAACGACTGAACGTCTACCCAATCATAAAATGGGGTAATATGTCTTGGTATTTGTGACGTTACTGGGACTATAGTATTTCTTACTTCTCTTGGTGATTTTATACTAATTAGCTGGTGTTGACAATATTTTAATTTATTTATTAAAGTATTATCTAGTTGACTACTATTATTCATTAATTCATTATTAATTATATTCTGTAAGGAATCAATAATATATGTATATCTATGATTTCCCCATGTGTGTTGATCGTTACTCATATTGATAGCTTTTTCTATGACTATAATAAAAGAGTTGATAGATAACACACGATTTCTGAATGCAACAATATTACTATCTAAAGTATTTATTTTAGAGTTTATCTCACTTATATTCATTTTATAATATATATTAAATTATACCTTTAAATCCACTTACCATTCTGAAATATCATCAATTTTATTTAAACCTAAATATGTAATTAATAATTTACTCTTTTAATTCTATTTAAAGTATAATGTCTATACGTATTAGGGTCCGATAATAAATGTATAATAATAATAAAGATATGTCACAACGATATTTCGTTTATTTTGGTTTCTTTAAGAATGATTCTCAAAACACAAAAATAGGTCAAACAGAAAATATATACTCAAGAATATGTACATATAATACCTCACATCCTATGGAAGATTTTGAAGTTTATTTGTTAGTTGAAATGATGACTAAAAAAGATATGGGTGTTATGGAAGCATTATTATTAAGAATATATGATGATAAGGCTTGTCGTCATTCTTCACAATACAATAAACGCAACCATAATGATGAATGGATTACTTATCGACCGAATTCAGAGGAAATAAAGTATATGTTAGACCAATATAATTTAGATTTCAAGTATACTATTTTACGAGAAGAGGATATCAATCTTTCTATACAACATGAGATTGATGTATATCAAAAAATCACAGAGAAAAGACAGAGTATTCTGGAAAATATACATAAAATTAAAACACCTTTACCTTATCAACATGAAATAGTTTCTAAAATACATGATTATTTCTCGGTGAATAATAAGGGTTACATTATAGAACCGTGTGGTCTTGGTAAAACGTTTATTGCTATATATTCTATGTATAAATCAGGATACAATAAATTTCTAATAGGAGTTTCGAGTTTACAATTACAAACACAAATGCATAAGGAAATTATTGACGTATTTCCGAATGCGACTGTTAAATTTATAGGTGGTCAAAATACTTCAACATACGAACAGATCAAATTTGAACTTGACCAAAATTCCAACAAAGTGTTGTTTGTCGTAACTACTTATGATTCGTGCAATAAATTACTTGATTTACATTTTGATATGAAGGTTGGTGATGAATGTCATCATTTGGTGGGTGCAGAAAGAGGAAACAAGAGTTTTTTGAAATTTCACGATATCAAGAGTAAAAAGACTCTATATATGACAGCAACCAAGAAAATAATGTATGTAAATGAAGATACACCCTTATATTCTATGGATGATGAGAATGTATTTGGGCAATGTATAGACGAACACAGTATAAAATGGGCGATTGAAAAAAAGGTTATTACCGATTATAGGGCTGTTGTTCTTAGAGCATCCGGTGATTTAGATATTAATGATATTATCGGTGATTTAGATATTACTTTAGATGATAAACATATTGAGCTGTTTGTTTCAGCATATATGACGCTAACATCTATATTGACGTATAATTTGTCACATATACTATGCTATACAAATACCACTAAAAATGCCGATACACTTCAACAATATATTAATATGTTATTGATTAAAGGATTATTCCCATCCCTTAATAAAGATGAATTTTATAACAGAGCATTACATAGCGACTGTAAATGCGATTTATCAAAAGAGGTTAGTATTATGGAAAATAAGAAATATGGCATTATTTCATGTGTATATATATTTGGAGAAGGTTTCAATCTTCCAAAGTTAAATGGAGTGTGTTTTGTAGAAAATATGGAATCTACCATTCGCATAATTCAATGTGCATTACGATCTGCTCGCATTTATAGTGAAGACCCAGAAAAGGTATCATACATATTAATCCCATTCGTAGATCACGATGATTTCAACGATGAAAATAGATCACATAAAAAGATTAGAACAATTATTAGTAATCTGGGCAATGTGGATGATAACCTATCAGAACGCATGATAGTAAGAACAGTTAACAGAATTCAACTAAACGAAACAGAGCAAAACGTAGTGAGTGAACATACACATACTTTTGAAAATGACGATTTAGAACTTAAACGACTAAAATTACGCCTTCGACGACGTGGTGATCTTAAATCAAAGATTAGCATAGAGGAAGAGGAATATAGATACCATAAAGAAGTATTAAGAAAGAACAATATCAAAAATATGAATGACTATAATAAGTTTGAGTATGAAGGTAAGTTGACCGATATTGAAACATACTTTAAACATAAAGGGGTATGGCGAGATAACGGATGGTATGACTTGTTGAGTATCGATACAACTACATATCCAACAACCATAGAACAATGGAAGCAGTCAGTTGAAGCAAATAAAATCGGTTCTCTGGATGAGTATAATAATTATACTAAGCAACCCGAAAGTGATTTACCCGAATTCCCCGATTTGTTATATAATAAACAAGATTGGTCTAGCTTTGAAAAGGTCATGAACATTAAAAGACCACGTCGTCGGTAAAATTGGAACACCTCAAAAAACAAACATACATAAGTGATTAATTAAAAAAAATACGTTATTTTATAACGTGTTTTTTTTATTAATTTAAATTTTTTTTTTAGTTAAGTTACTTTATTTATTTATTATTTAGAGAGTGCTTCATTGCTGAGATCGTAAACATATTGTTTAAATAATTGATCATTCTTCGCATTATAAGGTTGTGAGATCTTATCTACCCATTGTTTAATTTTCTCAGGGTTTTTTGGAACAGGTATATGAATATTTTTTAATTCCTTGATATTAAATGATGGATATGTACTTCCGGTACAAATCGTTTCTTCAAATGTATCTAGTAATGGGTATAGACATGCATATATATACATTGGGTCAATAATATTGTTTTTGACCCTAATACATGGCAGTGTGAAACATATTCTATCAAGATTATTTACATTAGATGGTGTCAATATTAGTGATTTGCGACTTTTTGGTCGGACATTTGAGAATAGAATATCATTATATTGATGAATATGTTTCTCCTTAACTTTTGAACTGTCTATGTTATCGTAATTTATAATCATATTATTATCAATATCCTTTATTTTAACTAAATCATAAATTCCTTCATATAATTTAGTAGATTTAGGGTTGAATTCACACAAATCTTTGATCTTAACCAATTTATATTGATCCGTACATTTTATGGATGTTTTTGTATAAATTTGTCCATTTAAACTAAATATTTCATTACTTTCAATTTCTTGAATAGACCCTATAGATACCGGAACCTCTTCACAACCACTAATATCACCTTTCATTTCTGTCAGAAATATCTTCTGGTCTCTTTCTTCAAATTTATCTTTTTCAAAGGTTACCATATTTAGTTTACTGAACTTAACTTCATGGGTCTTCTCTTTAGAATTCATAAATATAATAATAGACGTTTTGGTAGAGGTATTTTCAAATTGTTTGAATGGAAGGCTAATAACTTCTTTGACATTGAAGTTTTCGATTAAACACTTACGAAGGTTTTTATATTTCTTATCGAACATCACCCCTTCCTTGACAATAGCAGCACAAGTCCCGTCTATATCCAATGTAGCCATCATTAATATCAACGAACAACTTTCTTTATCTTTTCCACTTAAATCGAACTGTCTAGCGTAATCATTAATAATTTGACTACATGATTGTAGACTAACCTTATTTTTATCCTTTTCTTTCTTATCTTTGCGTTCAACAGAAGCGATGTCTTTCAACTGTTGGCTATACACTTCCAATCGTTCGGGCGAACTTTTGATATATTCTTTTACTTTATCCCTTGAAATTTGAGCTTGTGTTTTCTTTGATTTATCACCGCCATATGGTGGATTTGTTAGTATGTATTTATACTTACTGTTAAATTCTGTCTTAAAGGAGTTCTTATAAGCAATATTCTCCATATTCGGCAATTGTCCTGTCAAACAGAATATTTCCAACGCTGCTGCCTTCAAAACATCTTCATTGATATCATAATGAAAAACTTTGTTAACATTGGATTTCCAATCGATATTATCCTTATTATTTAAATGATTTATATATCCTGTCGTAAAACCACCAGAACCCCCAAACATGTCTACCATTGGTTGAATATTTCCATCTACATCTAGTTGTGGATTAACTTTATTGATAGTGAAATCAACAAGGTATCTGTTAGAGAAATAAGCTCCCAATTCGCTAATAGCACTTGCATCTCTACCTACAAAGTATTCATATACTTTACCCGAAAGTAGAACATTAGATGCTTTTTCAATTTTGGTAATATTATTAATTTCACCGATAAGATACCGAAACACATCGGACTTAATATTTTTAGGAATTTCATAGAATAAGAATTCTTTCAACCGATCCACTTTGTACAGTTCTCCCAGTAGACCATCTACTATAAGTTGGTGAAAGTCTTCGTCATTCATAGTTTTTGACTTGGTTAGTAACGTTGAGAATGAATATTCCTCATTTAGACCGATTTGTTCATTAAGATTGTAGTCTTCCAATTTTTTAATACCATAAAAGATATTGAATATCTTCAAAGCGTTAAGGCCATATCCTCCACCGTGATTCCTAAGGTAATTGTGAATGGAATGGATGTGTTCTCTCAATGAATCGCTATTGGTTATTAGTATTTCTGAAGGGTCATCATTAACGACTGTTTCCATACTATCTATAATCTTTTGGATATTATTATTTCCATACTTATTAACGCGATCCTCAGGTGTCATATTTTGAAGTTCTAGTTCGAGAATACGTTTTTTATCTAGGTGTTTTTTCGATTTGATATGTTTATTATGGTGTGATTTTTGAAGATCGGGTTTAGTTTTACAGATATTACACTGGTATGTCGTCATTCTTATATTATATATATATATTTTAATTTTAAATAGATTAACGTTTTAAGTGTTAAAAATTAGTGTTATAATTATTGAATTATACTTCTTCCCACTTATTATGTTATTATATGTTAAGCATTAATAAAAAGGTAATAATTATAACCTAAAAAACGTTAAATGTTTAAAGTTATAATTACTATATAAATACAAATGAGGGATATTGTGCCAACAGATGTAACTCGTAATTTACCTATAGAATTAGTTAATAAAATCATGTTGTATAGACCACCAAATGCTTGTGTTAGTCAACTAAATTATTATAAAAAGGAATGGTTATATCAAATTAATAGGGAATATCTTTTTCGCTTTCATGGAACGATTATTGAATATATGTTAATGAAAAATTTACAAAAGAAGAAATAAATCTTATTGAAAATAATTAAAGTTAACATAATTAAAGTTAAATAAATAAAGGTGTATAATGGATATTTGGGGTGAAATTAAAGTTAATAAAATTGAAGATGGCGCTGATTTTTGGTGTTTAATAAATGAATTACTTAATGACAATAGTGACTTTTTATATAATAGAAATACTATAGTTGAAGCATATAAAAATGGAAATTTATATGGATTAAATGTTAACGAAACCGATGAAATGTATAAAAAAGGATCACGAACAGACAACATATTTTGTGTCGATTCGATATACTTATTACCATGTTTTTGTATAAAAGAAGATAATAAGGCTATTATTATTTGGACACATACAAGAGCAAGAAAAAAAGGTTTTGCTAAGAAACTCGTTGAACTATTAAGAATAGGATACGCTGATAGTCCTCTTCCTGACAGTTTAGAGTTTTGGAAAAAATGTAATGTTGAACTTTGTTAAGTTGTTTATACTACAAAAAATATATATTATACTTAAAGTGAATTCATTAATAATAAATTCACTTAAAGTATAAAGTGTTATAATACAAATAAGGGAGATGTTACTTAAAGAAAGAAAAGAACAATTTATTCAAAAAGCCAGAGAAAAACATAATGATACATATGATTACAGTAAGTTTGTATATATAAATGCACGTACAAAAGGGATAATAATATGTAAGATACACGGGGAGTTTCCACAAACTCCTGATTCACACACACGTGGATGTGGATGTGGATGTCCAAAATGTGGGGACATTCGTGGAGCTAACTTAAATAGATCTACAAAAGAACAATTTATTCAAGAAGCCATGAAAACACACGGTGATAGATATGATTACAGTAAGTTTGTATATAAAAATTCTCATACAAAAGGGATAATAATATGTAATATACATGGTGATTTTGAACAAAATCCAGCAAATCACTGTGGTGGTAATAATGGATGTCCAATTTGTGGAAATATTAGTAAGGCTAATTCACAAAGATCTACAAAAGAAGAATTCATTCAAAAAGCCATGGGAACACATGGTGATAGATATAGTTACGATAATTTTGAATATATAAATACTCATACACAAAGTTTCATAACATGTAAAATACATGGAGATTTTGAACAAACTCCATCTTCTCATATACTTGGTTCTAATTGTTCAGATTGTGTGAACATAGATATGTCTATTTTATTCACAAAATCAACAGAAGAATTTATTCAAGAAGCGACGAAAGAACATGGTGATAGATATGATTACAGTAAGTTTGTATATAAAAATTCTCATACAAAAGGGACAATAATATGTAAGATACACGGGGAATTTCCCCAAATACCTGGTAGTCATATAAGTGGATCCGGATGTCCAAAATGTGGGAATATCCTTGTTGCTAATTTACAAACATATACAAAAGAACAATTTATTGAAAAAGCCATGGAAACGCATGGTGATAGATATGATTACAGTAAGTTTGAATATAAAGATGCCCATACAAAAGGGATAATAACATGTAAGATACATGGAGATTTTGAACAAACTCCAAATACACATTTACGTCCAAGTGGGTGTACCGTATGTGCTTATGATAAATTTTCGGTTGGAAGAACAAAATCAACAGAACAATTTATTCAAGAAGCCAGGGAAACACATGGTGATAGATATGATTACAGTAAGTTTGAATATAAAGATGCCCACACAACAGGAATAATAAGATGTAAAATACATGGGGAGTTTCCCCAAATACCTGGTAGTCATATACGAGGTTGTGGGTGTCCATCATGTGTTAATAAAACTGAAGGGATATTTAAGAAATACTTAGAATGTAATAAAGATATATTGAAAATTATTAACGTTATACATAAATTTAGACCAAAATGGGCTAATTTAAAAGATACACATAAAACCTTTTATGAATATGACTTTTATATAGAATTCGTTAACGGTTTGAAAATCATTGTGGAAATTGATGGACCACAACATCATAAACAAATTTCAAATTGGACTACACCTTTACATAACCAAATTCGTGATAATATAAAAGAAAGATTGATACGTAAACAAGAAGATATATATATTATACGTTTATTACAAGAAGATGTTTTCCAAAATAATAATAATTGGCAAATTAAATTTGAAGAATTCATTAATAATAAATTTACTTAAAGTATAAAGTGTTATAATACAAATAAGGGAGATGGTGAACAACGATACAGACCGAGATGCATTTTCTGAAACATTGTGTTGTTTTAAGAATTATAGTGATGTTGAATCACCTAATAATGTGGCCCATGCCACTGGTTCGTTGGGAAATATTCGATTTTTGTTGGAAGATATATTGTATGGTGATGAGGTTATTGAAAATGTTAAAATTCTTTATACTTCGTGTCCGAATATTGTATTGGAGTGTATGTTTTCCGATGAAATCGATAATGTATTAGACGAATATAAACAAATTCACGACAATCTGATTGGTAATATGGCGTTTATGTATACAGGTTCTCTTGGTGAAATTAAACGATTGTTTGAAGATCACTCGTTGGAATACAATACATCAAACATTGAACAATTCGAAAACGAACGTAATGATATAAAAATTAATAATCCATTTACCATGTCTTTAGATATTAATCCAATAACTATGAAAGAGGGTAAGAAATATTCAGATATACCAAATCCAGGTAATTATTCACAAGCGAATGGTCCAATGTTAAATATTAAACGATTCCTTGAAAGTGATGTTATACTCAAAGACGATATTGAAATTTTGTATACATCTTGTATTTGTTTCGTATTTGAATCGTTATTTTCACCTGGTAATGATAAAGATGACCATGCACTTCAAAATATGAATGGCAATTTGAAATTTAACTATAATGGTTCAGACGACGATTTCAAAGATTTATTTGAAGAGTTCGGATTGGAATTCCAAGGGGAAATCTACGACCCACGTGTAAATGTTTCGAATGATTTAAAACAATGTAAGTGGTGCGATAATATGTCGGATTAGTTACAACACACACATTAAAAAAAACTTACCTTTTAAATACCAACCAACCCATCCAACTATTTTTTTTACAGAACAAACGAGAAGTGATTACCATCTGTGTGTGCCACTTCCAATATGGGTTGCTTATCTTCATGAATATTGAGATAATCGGGATCACCATGTTGTTTATAAATCTTAAGTTTGCCATAATGTCTAAGAGGAGTGTTATCGTCGTTATCACATATCATTGCTACGAATATATGTTGACATGCAAATCCGTTCTCATTCGTCAGTAGATTATCACGTATATCACGGATGTTGACTGTAAGTTCTTTATTAATATATTCAATACAATCATTACCACAATATTTTCTGAACCCATCTTGTTTCATGCCGCGTTCAGCACTTTTTAGAAACTCTAATATAGTTTCGTCAGCTATATAACCTTGTAAGTGATCCTTCCAATTCTTATCATTTAATGATTTAGACGATGCTACTTTTATCACACGTGCCCAACATCGATTTTGGTGTCCGGATGTTGGTAGTATACGTTGAGGACTATTACTATAATGAAATAATTCTTCGGTATCTAATTTTATATCAATATATATAGTCATATCCAGTTCTTTAATTATATTTATGATTTTCTTGAAAGTCACTTTAGTAGACATATTATAGCCAGGATATTTAGCTTTACGTTGTTCTTCAAGTGAAAGTTCATTTCGTAAATCTCTGTAAAGAGAATTATAGTTCGTTTTATTAGAAATAAATTTCCCATGTGAATTAACTACATTACAATGCTCAATCGTAGACTTCGTAAATTTGTTAAAATCGATTTTTTCCCCGAATGAATTAGACCTTTGCTTGGTAGAGTCTTTTTTTTTCAAATCGATATTTTTAGGTTGTTCGTCTCTAACTGTTTTTTCATCCATCGGTGTGGTTTGTGTAAAAGCATCTTTGTACGTGACTACTTCACCAACTACAATTTTTTTATACGTCATAAATTTTATAATTAGGTGTATATATTTTCCAAACCATTTTACCATTTTATGAAATTTATTATACATATTTTTAAAAGGTTGTTTATGAAAATAGAGTGTGATTTTATGATCACTGGTTTGGGAATTTATGTTATCCCAATGTTATACTTCTGAAAACTTAGATATAATAAAATAAGTAAAATTAATATACATATTTTAAATATTAGTTTAAATAAACAATGACCGTATTCCAAGATCAAAATACATTATTAACGATATTACCAATAAGTATATATATTACTTTATATTTTAATAATAAATCTAAAAATGATATAGGTACGTATTTAAACAAATATGAGAAATTTTTGACTAAACCAATAATTATAACATTAATTGCCTTAATAACAAATATTATAGCAGATGATGTTAAACCCACATCTCCCAAATACATCAACACTATATTTAACAAAAAGAATAATAGATTAATACCAAGATATATAGGTATGGTTTTAATAATATTTTTATTAACACGTGATATCGAAATGTCCATTGTAACAACTATTACATTTTTATTGGTATTGCAATTGTTAAGAACAGACGATGAAAAGAAGGAATACCCTTATCTTATTTAATACACTAATTACATATTATATTAACTTAGATTCTAGAACTGATATTAAACTTTTGGTAGAATATGTCCGTTTGGGTTGTAGTATGAGTCGTATACGAGTTTTAATGATGCCAAAAGAACGTAATTTAGATTACATAGTTATATTAGAGGACGACATATACTTTAAAAAACCCCGTATTTTTTAATGAACATCTTAAAAAAGATATTACTTACGATTTCGATGTATTACTTATAGCTGGAAATATTCATCCACTTATACCTCCTACATATAATCCAAACCATTTTAGAGTTCAAAATAGTTATACCACAACTGGTTACATTGTTAAAAATCACTATTACGATAAAGTCATACATAATTATAAAATGGGACATTACGAAATAGATGTATTTTGGGACACATTGCAACAAAAAGATAATTGGTTTATTATAATGCCAATATTCTGCACTCGTTGGAATATTGGCATAATACAGAGTCGTTGCGGACGCGGCAATCCCATTATATAACGTCTATTCATAGCTCCATAACTCCAATCGATATCGTCGCTGATCCATGTCGGATTAGTTAGAAAGACATTTAAAATAATATTACATATTATATTATAATGTCTGAATTAATAAATACTTTTAAGATACAGAAACCCTTTTTAAAATGGGTTGGTGGAAAGACCCAAATTATTGATCATATAATTTCAAAAATACCGACTGAATTAAATAATTACCATGAATTATTCTTGGGTGGAGGTAGTGTTTTATTGGCGGTTCTTTCTCATTGTAAACATGGTAATATTAATATTAAAGGAGATATATATGCTTATGACATTAATCAAAGTCTTATTAATGTCTACAAACATATACAATCTAATAAAGATGCGTTATATAGTAAAAT
>Ga0209709_10002767_pt1 | contig 14952 bp, 17 predicted proteins | sample ArcticOcean_MG_C_2_FD_187435 | JGI IMG/M metagenome (GOLD analysis project Ga0209709, IMG submission 187435) | Marine microbial communities from western Arctic Ocean - ArcticOcean_MG_CB4_136 (SPAdes) (version 2) | ecosystem: Environmental > Aquatic > Marine > Oceanic | place: Arctic Ocean... | reverse complement strand
ACACTAATTTGATATTTCTTATTCAATTCAACCATAAGTAATCATATATAAATTTTGAAAAATTTGTGTACAAAACAAAAATATCTATTGTTTTTTTTTTAATCCTATGTGATCTGTATATAGTTATTAAAATTAATTAACATACTAAATATAGATTATGAGCTGGAACGAAGCAAAAGTTAGTAAATTAAAAGAGCTTTGGGGTAAAGGAAATACAGCAAGTCAAATTGCTGAAATAATTGGTGGACTTAGCAGAAATGCAGTTATTGGTAAGGCTCACAGATTAAACCTGTCATCAAAAATTAAAACTAGAAACGCTTCATCAAGTCAAAGTTTTGACAATAATTCAGAAGAAAATAATTCTCAACAAAGACAGGGAAGGAAGGGTAAGTTTAAATCTTTACTTATTGAAAAAGATTTTGAACCAGAAAATCCTAAAAAATTAGAAGAACTTGATGAAAGCTCGTGTAAGTGGCCGGTTGGACATCCTGAGGAAGAGTCATTTTATTTCTGTGGAAGATCTTCTTTAAAAGATTTTTCATATTGCAAACTTCATTTACTATATGCTTATCAACCAAAAGGTAGAAAAGAAGAGCCCACGACTAATGATAAAGAGGACGAAGCATCACCGTATACTGAGAAAAAAGCTAATACTGCTTAATAACGATTTCTTCTAAAAATATTATTTTTTATTTTTTCCATTAACTCCATTCACAATGGACCTAATAATTAAATATAATAGAAATGAAAATATTAAGAATATTAAGATATAAATAATATTAATCATCATAAAATAAATTATATAGTTTTAGTTTAAAAATTCTATTTAGAGTTAATTGGATTATATTTTTTGGTAGAAAATTGACCACCCTCTCTCCACATATAGCAATATTTTTCAACTTCCTTGTCAAATAGTCTTTTACTTGGAACCCCTATATCAGAGTTAGTTTGATATTTATTTGAAGCAGTATTGTCATACTTTAAGAGGGTAAGTTGATCTACTGTCAATAATGGTTTTGGAAATAATTGAAATAATTTTGCTGATATATTTGCAAAAAAAAATGGAAGTGGAATTAATAAGCTATTCTTATTAATTAGTTTTAATAATTTTTTTAAAATTTCTTTTAAAGAAATAACCTCGGGGCCCACACACTCAATTATTTTAGAATATATGTTTTTAGAGATAACATGATAGATGATGTCTGTTAAATCAGAACAATGAATTGGGGTAAATTTAGTATCTCCATTATAATAGAGTGGAAAAAGTGGAAGTCTACTTAACAAGGTCATAAAATTTGTAGTAAAATTATCATCTACAGAATAAACTACTGATGGTCTTAATATGGTGACTAATGGAAAATTTTTTTGAATATTGATCTCACCCTCTAATTTACTTTTTGCATACTCTGAATCTATTGCATTATTAATACCTAATGCAGACAAATGAATAAACTGTTGAACTTTATATTCTTTGCAAAGTTTAGCTAAAATAGATGGAAAAATAGAGTGAATATTTTTAAAAGTATTTCCTTTGCCGCTTTCATACAAAATACCAATTAAATTTATACAAATATCAGTTTGGGTAAAAAGTTTTCTGATCTTTATCTCGTCAAAGATATTAGCTTCAATTATATCTATATAGCCAGCGTTAGCTTGAGTTTTTATTACATACCCCTTTTGATGGAGGTTTCTAGTAACTATAGTAACCTTGTAATTATTTTTAGTGAGCTTTCTGATCAAATGACGACCTATTTGACCGCTACCTCCAAAAATTAGACAATTTTTTGCTTTCATATATATATAGTTAAAAATGAATATTGATATTAAACTTCACAAAGATGATTTACCAGAAGATTTAGATTTAGGCAATATCATAGCAGTTGATGGAGAATTTATGGGTCTCGATGTTAAGCGTGACCCTTTATGTCTTATCCAAATATCAACTGGAAATTCAGATGCTCACATTATTCAATTAGATAGGTCAAATTACAATGCCCCAAACTTGAATAAAGTTCTTTCAAATGAGTCAATTACAAAAATATTTCATTACGGCAGAGCTGATATGGCACATATAAAGTATTATCTAAAAACAGAAACTAAAAATATATTAGATACTAAAATTGCCTCAAAGTTAGCCAGATCTTATTCTGATAGTCATTCGCTTAAAACTTTAATTAAAGAATTTATAAACATTGATGTCAGTAAACAATTTCAAAGTTCAGACTTTGGGGGTGAATTATCACCAGCTCAACTCAAATATTGTGCAAATGATGTGATCTACTTGCATAGAATTCATGAAGAATTAAATAGGATTCTTATTAGGGAAAAACGAATTAATTTATATAACGATTGCTTAAAATTTTTAAAAACTAGAGTTGATCTTGATTTAGCTTTATTTAAAGATGATGTATGGTCTCACTAGATGGAAAAAACAGATTATAAAAAGATTGCAAAAAATGTAATCGACTTAGAAATTAAAGCTTTAAAAAAATTAAAAAATTCAATTAATAGTTCGTTTGATGATGCTGTCAAAGCTATTGGAAAATGCCAATCTAAAGTTATTCTATGTGGTGTTGGAAAAAGTGGTCTAATAGCAGCTAAAATTTCTGCTACCCTGTCTTCAGTTGGAACTCCATCATTTTCTCTATCTGCAAATGATTGTTCTCATGGTGACTTAGGCAGCATCTCAAAGAAGGATATATTAATCTTAATAAGTAATTCTGGAAATACTCAAGAATTAAGAAATATTATTCAATATGCAAATAGAAATAAAATTACATTGATTGGTATTATGTCAAAAAAAAATTCAATTTTATATAAAGCTTCGGATATTAAACTTCATATACCAGAAGTCATTGAAGCAGGTCATGGTATTGTGCCAACATCAAGCACAATAATGCAATTATGCTTAGGTGATGCTCTCTCAATATCTCTAATGAAAAGAAAAAAATTTGAAAAGCTAGATTTTAAAAATTTTCATCCTGCTGGGAATCTGGGTAATCAACTAAAAACTGTTGAAGATTTAATGCTGACACATAAAAAAATTCCTTTTGTAAACGAAAATACAAATATGAAAGATGCTTTAAGATTAATTTTATCTAAAAGACTAGGTTTATTAATTATAACAAGCAACAATGGATATACAAAAGGGATATTTACTGATGGTGATATAAAAAGGTTGGTTAAAAAAAATCATAATTTTTATAACCTTAAAATAAAAGAAATAATGAATAAAAATCCAATTAGTATCGAAAAAAATACCTTAGCTGCAAAGGCATTATTAATCATGAATGAGAAAAAAATAACAAGTCTTTGTGTTCATAAATCTAAAAATATAAAAAAAACCATTGGAGTTCTGCATATTCATAATATTTTAGAGGCAAATATTAATTAGTTAATGAATAAAAAATATTTTTTTCAATTAACACTTATTGCTTTAATAATTTTCTTATTAACGATTTTTATGCTTTATTATTACAATAATAACAAAAAGAATGGCTCAAGTAACCTTGTTGTCATTGATAATTTGGATAAAAAAACAGAAATTTCTAATGAAAATATAATTAAAGATATTAGGTATTTTTCAAAAGATGGTCAAAATAATAGTTATGAAATAATCTCCGATTTTGGAAAAATTGATATAGACAATCCAGATATAACTTTTATGACGAATGTAACTGCATCTATTTATTTAGAAAATTCAAATGGCATCATAATCACATCTAAATATGCTAATTTTAACAATAGTAATTATGAAACTGAATTCTATGAGAATGTAAACATAGTGAGGGCTGATGAGAGAATAAAATCTCAAAAACTTGAGTTTTCTTTAATAAAAGATTTAATCTTAATATCTGATCAAGTAATACTTGAAAAACCTGGTTTTAATTTAAAAGCAGATAAAGTAGAAATTGATCTAATTACAAAAAATTCCACCATCTATATGAATGATTCTGTTAAAAAAGTAATTGCTGTAGGAAAAAATAAATAATGGCCATTATAAAAAAATTTAGAATCACCAGCTTTAAGAACCAAGATGCTTTAATTTCATTAAAGAATATATCTCTGTCATTTCAAAAGAGGCATATGATACTTGACAATATTTCACTTAACATTTCTAAGGGTCAGGTTCTTGGTTTATTAGGACCTAATGGAGCGGGTAAATCATCACTAATGAATATTATAACAGGACTAATAAAACCAACTTTTGGATCTGTAAATATTAATAACATGAACATTAATAGTTACCCCATTTATGAACGGACTAAAAAATTTAATATATCTTTAGTCCCACAGACTGGTGGATATTTTGCGGCTCTTAGCGCAGAACAGAATCTTGAAGCAGCAGGTGAGATATTAATAAAAGACACAAATAAAAGAAAATTAAAGATTGAAGAATTAATTTCTAAGTTTGAACTCGATGCCGTTAGAAAAGTAGAAGCAAAATTTTTAAGCGGTGGAATGAAACGAAGGCTGGTAATTAGTATGAGTTTATTAGGTGACCCAAAAATATTATTAATGGATGAACCGCTTGCAGCACTAGATCCACAAACAATCCAAATGTTGCAGAATATTATTGTAACACTTCAGACAGAATATAATTTAACGATTCTACTTACCGACCACCAAGCGAGAGATTTACTTGTTGTTTGTGATAAAGCAGTGATTCTTTCAAACACCAAGATAGTGGCTGAAGGTACACCAAGTGAATTAATGAACAATGAAAATGCACACAAGCATTACTTTGGAAAAAATTTTAAATTTAGATAAAAATACTATTAATGAAAAAATTGATAAATATTAAGAGCAAAATTAATGTTTATAAAAATAAATCTATAAAGGTGAGTGGTGACAAATCATTAAGTATAAGATTTGCAATTTTAGCATCGCTAGCAGTGGGAAAGAGTAAGGCTACAAATTTACTAAACTCTGGCGATGTAATTAGTACTTTAAGCTGTCTCAAAAAACTTGGTATAATTATAAAGTATAATAAAAAATTTTGTGAAATAACTGGTAAAGGGTTGGGCGGCTTTAATAATAAGAAAAACTTAACTTTAAATGCTGGAAACTCTGGAACCGCTGCACGCTTATTGATGGCAGCTCTGGTAAAATCAAAAAATACTATAAAAATTACAGGTGACAATTCACTTAAAAAAAGAGATATGGGGAGAATAGTAGAGCCACTCCAAAAATTTGGAGCAACATTTGCAAAAAATAAAAGGACTTTGCCCATACATATAAAGGGATCGAATATTTTAAAACCAATCATTTATGATGAGCTTAGAGGTTCGGCACAATGCAAATCTGCTGTAATGATTGCTGCACTTAATGCTGAAGGTAAAACAAAACTTAGATGTGTTCCATCAAGAAATCATTCTGAGCTAATGTTTAAAAATGTTTTAAAAATACCCATCAAAATTAAAAAAAATAAAAATTTTGATATAATTGAATTAACTGGTGGAAATAATTTTAAATCTTTTAATTATAATATACCGGGAGATATTTCTTCGGCTTCTTTCTTTATTGTTTTAACGCTCTTGTCACAAAATTCTAATTTATTAATTAAAGATATAAATATTAATCCAACAAGAACAGGAATTATTTCAATATTAAATATGATGGGGGCAAAAATAAAATTTAAGAATTTGAAAAATTACCAAGGGGAAAAGATTGCCGATATTTTTGTAACAAATAGTAAAAAATTAAAATCCATTAAACTTGATCCAAAATTTAATAGTTCAGCTATTGATGAATTTTTGCTTATATTTTTAGTAGCTTCAGTTTCAAGGGGAATAAGTGAATTTAAAAATCTACAAGAGTTAAATAAAAAAGAATCAAAACGATTAGATTGGGGCTTTAAAATTTTAAATCTGATGGGTGTAAAAACAAAAAAGATAGGTAATCATGGAATTAAAATTTGGGGAAATCCTGATTTGAAACTGCATAAAAATTATAAAATTAAAAATTATTTAAAAGACCATAGAGTATTTATGGTTTCAGTAATTGCAGCGCTAAGTTTTGGTGGTAATTGGAATATTTATGATCCGGACTCTATAAAAACCTCTTTTCCAAATTTTTTAAAGATTACTAAAAAACTTGGAGGAAAGATAAATTGAAAAAAGAAAGGAAACTAATTAAAGTTGCAATAGATTCTCCTGCTGCTGCTGGAGCTGGCACGCAAGCAAAGTTAATATCAAAACACTTTAACTTATTTTACTTGGATACTGGTAAAATCTATAGACTGATTGCTAACATTAAACTTAATCAACCCAAAAAATATAGTCATATCTTCGTAAAAAAAATAATGAACAAGTTAAGTATGAAAGACTTGGAAAATAAAGAATTATTATCTGATGAAGTTGGAACGATTGCCTCTATAATATCAAAAGATAAAAAAATAAGAAAACTTGTTCATGCCTTCCAGATCAAAAGTGCCTATCACCCTCCAAAAAAATATAACGGCTCTTGTTTGGATGGAAGAGACATAACTTATAAAATAATTCCTGATGCTGACTTTAAATTTTTTATAACCGCAAATGCCAAGACTAGAGCTTTAAGAAGGTATAAAGAATTAAAAGAACTAAATAAGGAAATATCCTTCAGCAAAGTACTAAAAAGCATAAAAAAGCGAGACAAAAGTGACTATAATAGAAAAATTTCCCCTCTAAAGAAAACTAAAGATTCGGTATTGATAAATACAACGAAGCACACTAAAAGAGCATGTTTTTTAAAAATAAAACAAATTATGAATAGGAAACTAAAAGCTTAATGGAAATTTATAAAGATCTCACAAACCCTGCATCAAAAGAATTCGAACAACTACTTAACTCACAATTTACTAAAACAGCTAGCCTTGAAGAAGGAAAAATAATTACCGGTATAGTAAATAAAGTGACTGACAACTTTGTGTTCCTTGAGGTTCCAGGATTAAAATCTGAACCTATCTTAGATATCAATGAATTAAAAAGCATGGGTATGCTTGATAAAGCAAAAATAGGCGAAAAAATTTCAGTTCTTCTTGAAAGACTTGAGGACAAAAAAGGTGAGGTACTAGTATCGGCTTCCAAAGCACAAAAAATTCAAGGTTGGGATAAGCTTGTTGAGGCTTATGAAAAGAATGAACCTATTATGGGTAAAATTACTGGACGTGTTAAAGGTGGTTGTATTGTAGAACATATTGATACTGGATCTTTAATGTTTCTACCGGGATCACAAATTTCAGACAAACCTTTAAAAGATATCAGTCATTTAATGAATGAACCACAAAAGTTTGCTCTTATTAAACTAGATAAAGTTAGAGGTAACGCTTGTGTTTCTAGAAGAGAAATAATTTCATCATTTAAAAAAGAGGACAAAATTAAAATTGTTGAAAAATTCAAAGTTGGAGATGTAATTAAAGGAGCTGAAGTAAAAGGTTATAGTTCATTTGGTTGTTTCTTTAGTGTTAATGGTGAGCTTGATGTATTAGTACACCTTCAAGAAATTTCTTATTCAAGAGTTAATCATCCTGATGAAGTTTTTACAATTGGTGAAAAACACGATCTATTGGTAATTACAGTAGATAAAGAAAAATTACAGGTTGGTTGTTCAGTGAAGCAACTTTCACCAGATCCTTTTGAAAATATTACAAATTACGAATTAAACAAAATCTATAAAGTTAAGGTTGTTAAATTAATGGACTTTGGTGCATTTTGCGAACTAGAGGAAGGATTATCAACTTTATTACACTCAAGTGAATTAAGCTGGACTAAAAAAAATATATCAGCAAAAAAAATGTTTAAAGTAGGTGATGAAATCGATTGTATTATCACTGAAATTGATAAAGAAAAAAGAAGAGTTGCGATTTCACATAAATTAACGACTGAAAACCCTTTTGAAACATTTGAGAGCAAGTATCCTGTTGGTTCTGAAGTTGAAGGAGAAGTTGCTAGTAAAAATGAATACTCTATCTTCTTAAAAATTGATGGAATAGACATTGATGCATTCTTGCACTGTAATGATCTTACCTACCTTACGAATGCAGAAGAAGAGCTAGCTAAGCATAAAATTGGTGAAAAATTAAAAGTTAAAGTATTAGAGGTTAAAGCAGCAGAACAAAAAGTTAGAGTTGGCTTACGTCAAACTCAACCAGATCCGTTTAGTTGGTTTAATGATAAAAAAGTTAAACAAGCTATTACTGTTAAGATTATTTCAACTGACAACAAAGGTTTAGTCGTTAGACCTGAAGGCTGTGAAATGGATTTTGTAATCAAAAAATCTGCCATAGCTATTAACGCAGCTGATGCTAGACCTGCACGATTTACGGGTAGTGAGAGAATTGACTGTGCTATCCAAGAATTAGATTTGGATAAGAGAAAAGTTACATTAAGTATTAAATTACTTGAAGAAATTGAAAGAAAAGTAGCATTAGACACATATGGCTCTGAAGCGAGTGGTAAAAACTTACCTTTCTCCTCATTATCTGAAGATTTAGAGAAAAAGAAAAAAAAAGAAGAATAAAAAATTGGCTATTGTAAAATCAAAGCTTCTAGAACAACTCAAAAAATCATATCCAAATTTTCTCAAAAAAGATCTTGAAAAAGTTCTGTCTGTTGTTCTAAATGAAATTAAACAAGCTCTTAAACGTGGGCATCGAGTTGAATTAAGAGGTTTTGGTATGTTTTCAACAAACATTCAAAAAGCTAGAATATCACGAAACCCCAAAACTGGCGAGAAAGTAAATACCCCTAAAAAGAAAACAATTCACTTTAAAATGGCTAAGGAAATGTTTAAAAAATTGAATAATGACGAGTAAAAATATTTTCGTAGCGTGTGATCTATCAAGCCAAAAAGAAATATTAGATTTATTAGAATTAATTCATGAAGATATTTCAGGAATTAAAATTGGATTACAATATATCACTCAAAGAAGCCCTGAAGAAATAAGAGAACTTTCAAAATTTAAAAAACCTATTTTCTATGATGGAAAATTTTTTGACATTAAAAATACATTAATTGAATCGGTAAAATCACTTAAAAATTTAAATGTACATTATGCAACTGTTCATCTTTTGAATGGACTGGACTCTCTTGAAGCCGCAAATCGAGCTGCAAAAGAAATTAATTTAAATTTATTAGGTGTTTCTGTTTTAACAAGTTTTGCTGATGAAGATTTGGAAAGCTTAGGTTTTAATGACAAAGTTGAAGATCAAGTTAAAAGGCTAGCTAAAATTGCAATGACAGCTCAGTTATATGGTATTATCTGCAGCCCACTTGAAATTAAAATGATTAAAAAAATTGCACCAAATCTTAAATGTTTTACTCCAGGAATTAGAATGACGAATACAAAAGACGATCAGAAAAGAACCATGAATGCTAATGAAGCAATTAAAGAAGGTAGTGATTGTCTTATAATTGGTAGACCAATCACCAAAGGTAACCCAAAAGAAAATATAAAAAATATTCTTTCATCGATAGATTAGATGAAGTTAAAAATTTGTGGAATCTCCGATCTTGAAACATTAAAATATTTAACAAAGCATCCTAATCCTCCTCAATATATTGGATTTATTGCCAACTACCCAAAATCTAGAAGGTTTGTTAAGTACAATCAGCTTAAAGAACTTTTAAAAATAGATAAAAATAATTCAAAATATGTTGCAGTATTAGTTAGGCCTAACAAAAGTATTCTTGAGGAAATAAAAGATTTATCCTTTGATTATTATCAAATTTATGATTGTGCTCCAGCTGAAATAAAATCTATTAAAAAAAAGTATAATAGAAAAATTATAGTTGCTATCACTGTCAAAGATCAAAATGATGTTGTAAAATATATGGAATACAATGGACTTGCAGACATAGTGTTATTCGATAGTAAAGGTTATGAAAAAAGCATATCTTTTGATCACCAATTAATCAAAAATCTTAAAATAAACAAAGAATTAATGCTGGCGGGAAATATCCAGGTAGAAGATAAACTTGAAAATTATAAAGAAATAGCAGACATTATAGATATTTCTGGCGGTCTAGAAACTTCTGGATTAAAAGATATTTCAAAAATAAATATTTTTTTAGACAAAATTAAACAAATTAATGATGAAGCTTAAAAAAAAAATTCCTTTAATTGATCAGCACAATAAAAGTGGTTTTTGGGGTGGTAAGTTTGGTGGTAATTTCATCCCTGAGACCTTAAAAAAACCTGTTGAAGATTTAACGATTCTTTTTGAAAAACTTAGATTTGACAGAAAATTTATAAAACAAAGAGATTACCACTTTAAGAACTATATAGGCTCACCCACTTCATTTATAAAACTTCAAAACCTGTCTGACCATCTAGGTGGGGCTCAAATATATGCCAAAATGGTGTCTGAGGCCAACGGAGGTGCTCACAAAATATATAATGCAACAGTTCATTGTCTTATTGCTAAAAAAGCAGGTAAAAAATATGTCGTGGGTGATACTGGCGCCGGTTATGCGGGCAAAATGTTAAGTATGGCTGCTACGAAATTTGGCCTTAAATGTAAAATATTTATGGGTGTAAAAGACATAAAAAGACAAAAACCAAATGTCGATGCAATGAAAAAAAATGGTGCTGAAGTTGTACCTGTTTACTCTGGGAGCCAAACATTAGTTGATGCTGTTAGTGAATGTATGAGATATTGGGTTTCAAATTGTGACAATACTCATATGTGTGTTGGCTCAACAGTGGGTCCAAATATATTTGTTAAAATTTGTGGTTGGAGTACGGCACAAATTTCAAGAGAATTAAAACTTCAACTTAAATCTGAATTTCAAAAAATCCCAAAAAAAATTAAGCTTATTAATTGTATCGGTGGTGGAAGTTCAGCCTACGGTTTTTGGAGTGAGTTTATGGATTATAATAAAAAACAAATTGAATTGGTTGGTGTTGAGGCTGGTGGACCAAAAAATTCTAAGCTTCACGCTGCACCATTAACAAATGGTGCTAAACTTGGGATTTTACATGGTGCCGCTGCTTATGTTTGTCAAAACGATGAAGGACAGATTAATGATACAGCTTCTATTTCTGCTGGATTAGATTACCCAGGAGTATCTCCTATTCACTGTTTCTTAAAAGACACTAAAAGAGCAAGATATACATCAGCAACAGATGAGAGTGCTTTAAATGCTTACAAACTTGTTACCAAACTTGAAAAAATAAACCCAAGTTTAGAGCCTAGTCATGCATTTGCTGAAGCAATCAAAATTGCACCTAAATTAAGTAAAGATACAATTATCATTGTAAACTCTTGTGGTGATGCCAAAAAAGATCGTGATATTTTAAAAGCAAGATTGGGGAAGATTAATTAAAATGTCATTAATTAACTTAACATTTAAAAAAACTAAAAATGAAAAAAGACCTGCTTTACTCACCTACACGGTTGCAGGTGACAATAGTAAAAAAAAATCATTAGAAATATTAAAATCTATTTCAAACTATGCTGATATTTGCGAGATAGGTTTTCCCCATAACACTCCAATTGCAGACGGTGGACAAATTCAATCAAGTGCATACCGAGCTTTAAAAAATGGCATCAAAATAAAAGATGTTTTTTCAATAGTAAAAGATTTTAAAAAATCTAAACAAGTGAAACCTGTAATTTTAATGGGTTACTACAATATGATTTATCAATATGGTGATAATAACTTTATTAATATGTGTAAAAAAGTTGGTGTTGACGGTTTAATTGTTGTTGATTTGCCTTATCCAGAAAACAAAGGTTTTGCTAAAAATTGTAAGAAGAAAAATATTAGCTTTATTCAATTGATCTCACCTACCACCTCACCAAGTAGAATGAAAAAAATTATTAAAGATTCTCATGATATGGTCTACTACATCAGTATGCTCTCAACAACTGGAGGCAAACTCAAAGTTTCACCTAAAAAAATTATAGAAAGATACAATAAGATTAAAAGTTTAAATAAAAATAAAAATATTGTAATTGGCTTTGGAATTACTGAAAAAACAATAGCCTCACTAAGAAAAGCTGATGGATTAGTAGTTGGTAGTGCTTTATGCAAAGAAATATCGAAATCGATCGAAAAGAGACAAAATCCTGTCACAAATGTAACTAATATTGTAAAAAGATTAAGAAACAAAATAGCATGAATTGGATTAAAAAAACTCTACGTTTCGGTGAAAAGATAAAAAGAATAATTAAGAAACGTGCAAGCAAAGAAGAAATTGCTAATAGTGATTGGACATCTTGTTGTAAAGGTCCAATTTTAAAAAAAGATTTAGAAGATAATTTATGGGTTTGCCCATCTTGTAATAAGCATCACAGAATAAGTCCTCGTCAAAGATTTGATATTATTTTTGGTAAAAACATTTATGAAGTTTTAAAAACTCCAATTCCACAAGATGACCCTTTAAATTGGAGTGATTCTAAATCATACAAAGATAGATTAAAAGCTGCTAGAAAAAAAACAGGCATGGACTGTGGAATGATGGTGATCAACTCTAATATTCATAACATAAAAATTACTGCTATTGCATCTGACTTTGATTTTGTGGGTGGCTCGATTGGTGCGGCTGAAGGTGAGGCTTTCTTATATGGAGTTCAGCATGCTATTGAAAATGGACAACCTTTTGTAGTTTTCACTTCTGGTGGTGGAATGAGAATGATGGAGTCATTAATTTCACTCTCACAAATGACCAGAACTACTTTAGCAATTAATGAGCTTAAAAAGCACAACCTTCCTTATATTGTTGTGTTAACAGATCCAACTGCAGGCGGTATCACAGCATCATATGCAATGCTTGGTGATATTCATTTGGCTGAGCCTGGTGCCCTGATAGCTTTTGCAGGAGCTCGTGTAATTCAGGGTACTGTTAGAGAGGAATTACCTGAGGGCTTTCAAAGAAGTGAATATGTTGAAAAAACAGGATTTGTAGATTTAATTGTTGAAAGAAAAGACCTTAGAGAAAAATTAGGCTCATTATTATCAATATTGTTAAATAAAAATTCTGTTATAAATTCATCAGAAAATGAAACTTCAGAAGATAATAGAGCGCTTACAAAAGCTGCATCCTAAGGAAATAGACCTAAGTCTAGATCGAACTAGAAATCTTTTAGAAAAATTAGGTAATCCCCAAGATCAAATTATTTGTATTTCTGTTGTTGGAACAAACGGTAAGTTTTCAACCATACAAGCTCTTTATGCAATTTTAAAAGAAGCAAATTACAAATGTAATATCTATACAAGCCCCCATATCCAAAAAATTAATGAGCGATTTGTTTTTAACAATAGATCTTTAGCAGATGATGAGCTGGCTAATCTTTTTTCTGAAATTGAAGAAGCTAATAATGGAACACAAATTACTTTTTTTGAAATTTTAACTGTTGCTTACCTTCATTATGCCAAAAAATACCCGGAAAACATTAACTTAATTGAGTCAGGCCTATTTCATAGATTTGATGCAACTAACATTTTAAAGAAAAACTTGGCAAGTGTTGTTACAGCTATTGGTCTTGATCATTTAGACTGGCTCCCAAAAGAAGAACAAACAGTTGAAAAAATTATATATGAAAAAACATCAACTTTATTAAATTCTAAAATTATCGTTGCAAAACAAAGTTCAAACGAAATTAACAAAAGTATTGAAAATACACTTAAAGATAACCTTTCTAAAAAAATAATCTTTAATAAAAATTATAACTTCACCTTAAAAGAAAATAATTTTTTTTATTTTGAAGATGAGTTTGGAGGTTTAAAACTTCCAATACCAAATTTACCTGGTGAATTTCAATTAGAAAATGTTTCTACTGCGATTGCAACTATTAGACAACTAAAAGATTACAATATAACTGGGGAACATATTAAAAATGGTATCACTAAAATAGAAAGTATTGCACGACTACAAGAATTAAAGTCTGGAAAACTAAAAAATTTAAGTAAGAATAATCTATTATTTGTAGACGGGTCTCATAACCCGCTAGGTGCAAAAGTATTAAACGAATACCTTCAAAGTTTAAATTGTAATAAACATATTATTTTAGGGATGATGGCTAATAAAGACCATAATGAATATATGAGCTACTTTAAAAATATTAAATCTTTAACAACAATTGATATTCCAAATCAACCTAATGCTATTAAGGGAAATAAACTTAAGGATAAAATTAAAAACTTTGAAAACATAAAGTACCAAAGCTCAATTCAAAATGCCCTTTCATCTATTAATCTTCAAGAGAATGATATTATTCTAATTACGGGATCTTTGTATCTTGCAGGAGAAATTTTAAACTTAAATTAGATGTTTTCTTTAATCCATGCAACAATATCTGATTTTGGCGTTGCACCAACTTTGGTTGATTTTAATTCTCCATCTTTAAACAATAACATTGTAGGAATTCCTCTAACTCCATATTTGGTTGGTGTATTAGGCTCATTATCAATGTTATGTTTTGCGATTGTTACTTGATCTTTCATTTCATCAGAAATTTCTTCTAATGTTGGTCCTATTTGTTTACAAGGTCCACACCATTCAGCCCAAAAATCTACCACAATCGGTTTTGAAGATTTTAAAACTTCCGTATCAAAATTATCATCTGTTACACTTACTGTTGCCATAATAGATCCTATATATTTGGTTAAAAATATTATTCAATATGTAAAAATTTATTTTTTTAGTTAATCCACAGAAGAATTATGCCTGCTCATATTTTTTTTGAATACCTTCTACAAACTCATTGATTTCGTCTAAAAACTTAAGTTTTTTCTCATCTTTGTCGTTGGTATATCTGTCTCTTAAATTATCACACTCAAAATAAAACTCCTTACAGGTCCACCATTTCTCTTTTTCGTCACTTAATATTCTCTCAGCTATTCCTCTTTTTATGGTTTTAAACATATCTGCAGGCAATGTTTCTGGTGATTCTTGATAAATTATCTTTTTCCCAAAACTTACCATTCTTTCATCTTCAAATTTATCCAGTAAAATCAATTTATCCT
>Ga0209709_10002766_pt1 | contig 14952 bp, 10 predicted proteins | sample ArcticOcean_MG_C_2_FD_187435 | JGI IMG/M metagenome (GOLD analysis project Ga0209709, IMG submission 187435) | Marine microbial communities from western Arctic Ocean - ArcticOcean_MG_CB4_136 (SPAdes) (version 2) | ecosystem: Environmental > Aquatic > Marine > Oceanic | place: Arctic Ocean... | reverse complement strand
GACGAAAAGATGCGTAATCTTTGTGTTGGAACTCCATTGATGGAGGGAATAAAGCAATGCTTAGATTGGCTCATAGAAAATGGCCATGAAGTAGCAATCATCAGTGGTGGAATGCAGGAAACTGCCCGTGAAATTGCATGTATGTATCCAAGTCCTAATCCTTGGCGTCGCAGATGGGGTGGAATTAACCGACATCGGGAATGTGATACGAAATTCCACGTTTTCACAAATGGCTGGCTAAGTCGAAATGACGGATCAATCGATGATTATGGACGCTATCAAGTTCAAATGAATGGCAAAGGTTCGATTGTAAATATGCTACAACGCCGACTTGAAATTCCAAAAGAGAGAACTATCTCAATCGGTGACAGTGCAGGAGATATTGGAATGTTTGAACAAAGTGAATTATCAATCTGTTTCAATCCTTGGGACGAAAAACCCGTGGCGGTTGCCAAGATGACAATCCGCAGTCGCAATCTCCTTGATGTTCTTGAAGCAATCAAGAAGCAAATCATGGAGTGACTCTACGAGAGTCACGAGGGAATGGAATAACTTCTCTGATATGGTCGGCTCCAGATAGCCAAGAGCAAATCCTGTCTACTCCTAGTCCGAATCCACCATGAGGTACTCCACCATAGGTTCGAGTGTCAATATAGAACTGGTAAGGCTCACGAGGAACTCCTGCTTCATCGATACGAGCAAGAATCTCCTCTTCTGACCAAGTCCTTTCGCCTCCACCTACAATTTCACCATATCCTTCAGGTGCTAGTAAATCGTGACACAGTACGTAATTGTCATCATCGGGGTCAACCCTGTGATAGAACGGTTTTGCAACCTTTGGGTAGTGTGTCAGGAAGTGAGGTACATCGAAATCTTGTGTCAGGATTTTTTCCTTGGAGTAGTCTAAATCTTGACCCCATTCAATGTCGACATTCATTCCCTGTAATGTTTCAACCGCCTCATCATAACGTATCCTTGGATATGGGTTGTCTGCATATCTGGCAAGTAGGTCAAGGTCTCTGTCAATGTCTGACAATTCGTCTTCTCTTTCATCGAGAACAGTGCGAGCAATGTGCCTAACTAATCCCTCTCCATGTTCCATTATTTCTGCGTTGGATGCCCAAGCGACTTCCATTTCAGCATGCCAGAACTCGGTTAGGTGTCGGCGAGTACGGCTCTTTTCAGCCCTGAATGATGGTGCAATTGTGTATAATCTCTCTAATGCTGGCATTGCTGCTTCTGCGTAAAGTTGCCATGATTGAGTCAAGTATACTTTGCGCCCAAAGTAGGGTACTTCGAACAAAGTAGAACCGCCTTCAACAGCTCCTGCTACGAAATTTGGTGCCTGGTATTCCACGAAATCTTTGTCACGGAAGTATGAATGTATTGCCCCAAATACACTGGAACGAATCTTTAGCATGTTTGTCATTCTACCAGTTCTAAGATAGAGGTGACGGTTGTCGAGTAAGAACTCAGTCTCTCCTCCGTCCGCAGCAGCCATTGCTGACTCTGTAATTGGAAACGGAGTCTCGGCTCTTACAGATCCGATGACTTCAGCACTTGAAACCACTAATTCATGGCCACCAGGTGCTCTTTCATCGACGTTTACTGTACCCTTGAGAATTATGGATGATTCGATAAGGGCACCTTTCAGTTCCTCGAAGGCCTCATCGCCAAGTGTTTCACGTTTTGCAACACACTGGATTGTACCGGTTGAGTCTCGCAGAACAACGAAACGTATCTTGTTAGAGCCACGTGTTCTCTTAACCCAGCCTTTCAATTCTACCTCGGCACCATCGTGGGTACCTGACTGGACATCTCCAATCCAGAACTCCTTCGCCATGTTCTGCCGTATCAGGCATTGTGCTTGAATGCCTCGCTTGAAACTATAGATAAATCAGATTTACTAATCGTTCCCGGCAGTGCACTAAATCTGTATTTTTCCACTATCAACGACTTGTACTTGGGAAAGCATCAAACATTAGTCTATCCAGTTTTAATTTATGTCTCGTACAGTAGTCTATGCCATAGGGGGCAATGCTCTTTCATCACCAACGGGTGGTGATATCAGAGATTCAGCATTGGTACTAGCTAAGGTAATCAGCGATGTAGTGGATTTACTTGAAGCGGGATGGAGGGTTATTCTTACACATGGAAATGGCCCTCAGGTCGGACATTTGATGTCATTGGATAAATCAACTTCAATGGATGAATGGGTCGCTGCAACTCAAGGAATGATTGGACATTCTCTATCGATTAATCTCGAATCGATATTGCGAAAAAGAAGTCGTCCAGAGTCTACAGCAGTTGTTCTGACCCGCGTAGAAGTTGATGAGAATGACAGAGGCTTCCAGTTTCCAACCAAGCCAGTTGGGCCAATATTATCCGATCAACAGGTAATGTCGGAAGATTGGAATATTGCAGAAACAAAACAAGGTCCCCGAAGAGTTGTGGCCTCACCACTCCCCAAACGTATACTGGACCTTGAAGTAATCAAAGCACTGGTTGCTGAGAATGCTATAGTCATTTGTTGTGGAGGCGGAGGAATTCCGGTTATTCATAATACTGACCATTATGTTGGTGTTCCTGCAGTAATAGACAAGGACAGATTAAGCACTTTATTGGCAATCGAAATTGAAGCAGAGGCTCTCATTATCTCAACGGCTATCGATGCTATTAGAACAGGTTTTGGAACTTCTGATGAAGTAATTCATTCAACTCTGAGCGTGGCTGACGCAAAGAAATACATTGCAGAGGGTGAATTCCCTTCTGGTTCGATGGGCCCTAAAGTCGAATCATTAATCGATGCAGTTGAGCATGTAGAAGGAATCAAATCTTTACTTTGCCAACCTGGAGATGCAATCAAAGCATTAAGAGGGGATAGTGGAACTATAATTACGAAGTGAACTATACTAAGATATATTCACCTCAGACAATGGTAATTTAATTCGGATTAAATTAAATACGACTTGTCGGACCGCAGGATGGGCCTGTAGCTTAGTCAGGTAGAGCGATGGACTCTTAATCCATCGGCCGCGGGTTCGAACCCCGTCTGGCCCGCCAAATAATTAATTCAATCTACCGTTAGGATTGATAATAGTTTCAACCCCGTTGGCGCCAGCCAATACAACAGCGTCACACATGTTGTTGAATAGTCCAACTTGCACAACTCCTGCAACTAGTAATATTTCAGTTTCCGAACGAATGGGGTCTGTAATAGATGGACCTGTATGGGCGTCTGCAATCATATTTCCATTATCGGTAATAACTGGTCCATCACCAGCCATGCGAATATTTACTCGGCAATCTAGCAGCCTCGATAGTGCCCTTACTGTTGCTTCGTGTGAGAATGGAGTAACTTCGATAGGAAGGGGAAATGCACCTAAGTTTGCGACACGCTTCCTGTCATCTGCAACGATTACCATCGCTGCACTTTCTTGTGCCACAATTTTCTCTCTGAGCAATGCAGCTCCTCCACCTTTGATCAACTGGAAATTCGGGTCGTATTCATCCGCTCCATCAATCACGATGTCAAGACCATCAATCATTGAAAGTTCGACAAGCGGTATTCCCACTTCAATTGCCAACTTTTCAGTGGCCAGGCTCGTTGGGACCCCTATTATTTCAAGACCCTCTTCTGCCATTCGACGACCTAATTCGATAACAGTATGTTTGACTGTCGAACCAGTTCCTAAACCAACTTTCATGCCGGTTTTAACAAACTTGCACGCTTCTATACCAGCCTCTCGCTTAAGGGCTTCAACATCTGCCATGATTGGCCCAAGGGCCAGAAGTCAATAAGTAATGTGAAAGCGAATGCCTGAAGTGCTTTGAGTTCATAACACAATTATGGGGAGGCCAAGACTAGCGGTTTTTCTCGTCATTTTGTTCTGTGCTATGTCCTTTGGTCCCTTGGTAAATGCAAATCCTCCCGCTAGGCAAGTCGATGTCGTAATCGGCCTTGGTCCAGATGGTATGTCCGACCAATTCTTTGTTGAAGTTCCAGACGGCGAGATAGTTACGGATTTCAATGTTAAAATATTTGAGAAGCCTTGGCCAATAGATGATGTTGTAACACTTGATAGCAAAGCAGATTGGACAAATGGTTTTGCTATGGATGGTATCGACTACAATCTAACCGGGTTACGAATTTTGCCAATGAGTCATGAATGGGATTTCGAAGGCTCAACACAAAGTTGGACTCTAGATACCGGTGGTGGTTGGGCGCATGGATATGATTCATCCCTTGGTGCGACAGGTGGAGTACACTCAGGAGCTTCAGCAATTTACACTTACAGTGGAAGTTACCCAAATTACATGGGTGGGTCTTATTGGGCCACATCTCCAGTCATAGATTGCACATCTTGCTCAAGCACTTGGGATTTGAAATTTTGGCGTAAACTTGGCGTTGAATCATCATCCTATGATCACGCATATGTTGCTGTAAAGACGACCAGTGGTGGTTGGATCAATATCTATTCCAATCCCTATGGGACGACCAATGATGGTTCATTTACTCAACTATCGTATGACGTGAGTACACATGTAGCTGGTAATTCTGCATTTCAGATTAGATTTGGATTGGGTTCGACAGATGGCTCAGTGACCTATACTGGTTGGAATGTAGATGACATTACTCTTGAGCCTCGAAGTAATACCGGTACAGGTACAGCGAATTGGACCAGCCATGCATTTGGGCCCGGTTCTAGCGGTGATATGGAAATGGAGCATGGGCTAATGGCAATTGATGCTACTGTACCTATGGGCTCGATAATGCGTTGGAGTCTTTTAGATGCAGCAGATGGTTCTCTTATTCCTGGTTTCATCGACCGAGAAGACCTAAGTGCAGATTTATCAATTATCGATGAACTTGCGCATCCAAACGTGCAATTGAAAATTCAAATGGAATCAACGACCGATAGTCCAGTTATCCACTCTATCAAACTGGGTGGTGGGATAATAGAATCATTTACTACAGACCCTTCAATAGCCGGCTGGAGTGGATTTTCATCCCATAGTAATGGAATTGTCACGGGCAATAATTTACTGAATTCACCCGAATTGCGAACAGTTCACCCGTTTAGTTCCATAGAACTAGATTGGTCAGGAAGTGGAAATGGTAATTTCGAAGCCTGCTTTACAGAATCTAGTTTGTGTTCTTCTTCTGGGTGGACTACAATTCCTTCTAATGGAAAACTTGCAATGGATTATCCAAGTGTTTTGTTGAATATCCGTTGGAGTGGAAGTGGTTCGTATTCAATAGATCAGTTAGAACTTGATTTACATCGCCAATCCTCACCTTTAGATGCAAAAATAGATGTTGGACTAGATGGGGTAAGTGAGTGGTCTTTCTCTTCAGATAATGCAGGAGCATGGGGCTTACAAGATCAATTTATAGATGGTAATCGGAGTGCTAACCTCTCTTTGATTCCCAATGGTAATCAAATGGTCGAACTTCATTATCCAGTTCGTACAGGACTTACAGATGTTTCATTTGAATCAACTGCAAATATGATGTTTACATTAACTCCTTTCGATGCACCTGTTGATGATGTAGAGGTTAGTTTTGGAATTGGAGGTAACACAGTTTCATCTGAATCATTGGGCTTTATTTCAACACCAACTATTGTGATTCTTAGCGATAGTCAAATGCAAGATTTGTTGACGGTTATGGACTCGAGAGTGGCAGATTCCAACATTGTTGGCGAATTGGATACCCATATAGTAGAAATCACAGTTTCTTCAGCATCAGGTGGTAATATTTTAGTTTCAGGCTTGTCCATTCCTTATCGCTATGATGCTCAAATTTCAGGAGATGACTCCCTACCAATTATTGCAGCAATTAATTCACAATTAACACAAATCAATACAAATAATGGTGTGAAGGAAGTGCCGATTCCAATAATCATGTCAAATCCAGGGCATTTGAATATCTGGGATTATGGGATTAACACATTAGGGACTCCTGTACCGGTTTCCATGATTATGGCTAACCAAACTGATACTTTGGTTGCTGGGAATGACTGGTATGAATTCACTAGTGTTTTCGACTTGGCTAGCATTGGGGTATCTGATGCTTCTCAACAATTTAGTGACGAATCCTGGTCTTCTGTTTTCACACTGGGTGGTAGTGAATGGAGTCGTTCTGTTTACTGTGCTGTTACCACAAACACTTGCAATTCAGATCAAGGAGTTATTGTCGAATCTTTCTCACATAATTTTTCAGGTTCTGAAGTCGAGTTTTTCCATAGAATTAGAATTTCTTCGATTTGGCCAGATGAAGAAGCAATAATTGCTTCAAGTTCAATCAATATGGATGGTCCAGCATCTCAGCCTGCTCAACTCCGCTTTGGCTCTGGATGGTCTATGGGTGTTGAGCAAGATGTCGATGTTGTAGACTGGCACCTTTCATTCTTGAATGGGGCCGTATCAACTTGGGATGCGCTCTATCTCGACCCAGCCAATCCTGGAATTGTAGAGGTGGAATTAGCATTCGAAGATCTGGATGATTCACCTCGTTCATCTTCTTTCAATGTTGGACTATACGTGGATGGACTATTGGCAGATACTACTCAAGTATTGGATGATGGTGTTGCAACGCTAATGTTTACTCCTGATGCATTAGCTACCGAAATAGACTTGGAAGTTACAGTAACAGGGCTCTATGGACAAAATATTAATTGGAATATACCAACTAATGCAACATTCCAGGTGGATGACTTATCTCCAATTCTGCTTTCAACAAATGTTGCACCACTCGACCACAGAAGCAACCAAGAGCCACTTGAACTGGTTTTCGAAATCGGAGACAGACCTGTATTACCTAGGCACTCCTTGCTCCATTTGGAGTCCTCTTGGGAAGGCGATAGTACAGTTATTCTAGACAAGCCAGCCGATATGAACGGTTTTCAAGGAGAATATTCCAAGGTACTGGACGTGAGTGAGGCCAATGTTGGCGATACATTGGCTGGCTGGCTCGAGGTTTTTGACCCTGCAGGCCACCCAATGCCAAACTCAGGTAGTATTGAGAGTCCATTGTTCATCATCCAATTTGGCCCTGATGGTGCTCCTGTCATCATAGATGCGGGGCTAGGATGGACACATTCTGACCATTGGTTACATCCTGGTCAAAACTACAGTATGCAAATTCCAATTAGGGATGAAAATGGATATGGCGACATTGAATCTGTAGAAATTGATATGGCCTCGAATACAAATGAAAATTTGATAATCGAATGGTCATCGATAAATGGTTGCTCATCTTCATTGCCTGAAATTGTAATTGAGGATTGTTTTATTGCAGGTGATGCACACCATTTCGACGCTATGTTCACATTAGAGATTGTTATTTCATTCGCATGGGATTTCAATCCCGATTCTTCAGTTGAGAGGATGATTACATTGACAACTAATGATGATTCAGGCCAATCTTATCGCAGTGAACTGCAATCGATGTGGAGGTATTCTAGTGAGATGGAGGTGGACCTTTCCTCAGTGGGTTTCTCAAACTCCTCCGCATTTGTCGCTCCTGGTGAAACAAGTATCCTTTCAGCCGATGTTATTTGGTCTAAGGGTGGACAATTGGTCAAAGCAGTAGTCGACATCACAGCCATGCTGGATGGTGAAGAGCAATATGGTATTGTTTCAAATGGATCAACAAACATAATGCTGGTTGCAACGAATTCAACAGGAATTCATCCCATTACTCTAGACTTGGTTAATCTTCCTTCTGGAGCAATAGATCGTACCGAAACCGACGCAGTAGTAGCTTGGATGGTAGTAGATGGAAATGCTCCAAGAGTTATTCAACTTCTTTCACCAGATTCATTGGACCTCGTCCAAGAAAGGGATTGGAAAGACCTCATTTTCGAGGTAATGGTCAATGAAAGTGAAGGTTTGGATATGGATTCAATGAGGATGAACTGGCTCATAGTGCCTCATGGCATGGCAATTCCAGAACTCGCTCTATTGAGTGGCAATGTCAGTATGGATCTCATTGCAGGAACTGGAGCCGGAAATTCAATCCCATTGTACGCAACTCTTGATGTCGATTCGATTATCCCGGATATAAGCCGACAAAATTCATGGGATCTTTGGATTTGGGTAGAAGGAAATGATCTAGCAGGTCATGACATAGATTCGGCATTCAATAGCCGCACCGCTCCTCTTGCAGTGTTACAATTGGCAAATAGAGAAGCAGACCTGAGATTTGAATCAAGTGATATCGTCATTTCAAATGAATACCCAAGCCAAGGTGAAACTATCTTGCTAAGCATCACGGTCCATAATGATGGTCAGGTAGATGGGACCACAAGTATACGTGTTGAAGTTGTTGAAAATGGAGATGAGCGTAGACTAATCGAAATTGTAAATATAAACATTCGAGCAACTGGGTCAAGAACATTTGAAGTGGAATGGGTTCCTGAATCTGCAGGGACTGCATGGGTGGAAATCTCAACTCCAAATGGTATGTCTGAGAAGACACCAGCGATACAAATCGAAAAGGAAGAATCAACCTTTATCATCGAAGGATTAGATGGGGCAAGTAATGCAATGCTTACCGGATTTGGTGCAATCATATTCCTACTGCTAGGCTTACTGGGCTATCTTGTTATGTCTGGAAAGAAGCCTGACAAGCCAACATCTGATGAAGAAGAATACATTTGAGCCTTGCAATGGTTTGAAATGTGTTTAGCCTCCGCGATATAATGGAGGATGCAGGAGGGCTGCTGACAGACTTCGAGTCTGAGGAAAGTCCCCTCTCCACAGTGCAAGCGGTCGACACAAGTCGGGACACAGAAATGGGTCGGTCAATGGTGCAGAAACGAACGATACGAGGTGTGTACGATGAATCCGGAAGGACGAGATTGCCACGTGGTCGATGAGACGAGCAACCCCGCTGGAGCAAGTCCAAACAGTCCCGCTTACGCGGCACGTTCAGGGACAGGTAGGACGCACAGTTGAATGCAGTCACCGAAAGGGAACAGAAAGGGGCTTACTCCCTGCATTCTCCACTATATTTCCACTTGTTTTTTGCAGTTTGAGCAACTTGTTGCTCCACTAAAGCTTGGAGCAACAGGAATATCGCGATGGCAGTATGGGCATTCATAGTTTATCGCATAGGATTCTTCTGAAGATACAGCCATAATAATCATTGAATATAGCATACATGCTAAAGCCCCCCAGTATCCATAGAATACCAAAGAATAGATATCAATACTAGCACTCGCTTTCACGCCTAATTCGAAAGGATCTGATAATGTACAAACGAAGTGCCAACTTATCATATATCCAACATAAACCATGATTCCAGACAAAATTCCATACACTGGTGTTTTCCCAAAAAATTTGCTATTTGAGTGAAGTTCCAAGGGAATAAGAAATGATGCAGCCATTGTAATAATAAACACAATATCTGCAACTATGCTCCAAGTCCAAATCCGCCATGCATATTCAAAAGTGAAATCTTTTGGAATAAAAATATTCGTTCCAATCACATTGGCGACAAGTATGAACAAGGAGACTGTTGCGAGTGTGCTGCCGCTTGACACGTCAACATTGCGAAAGAATAACCCCATGGATATACATATCCGGTTGATGTTTTAACATCTACCCAGTTTTATTCCAGTATCGCATCTACTGCGTTCATACTTTCATCGGTAAGGACAATCCCTTCGCCGAAATCAATGAATGGCGGTTTACCTTTGATCTTGTTACGAATTACTTGATCTGCAGTCAAGCAGGCCGGAAGTAAGAATACACTTGTGAGGAATGCAAACCCAATTAACAGCATCATTAGGACGAAGAAATTGACCAGGCCAGGGAATGCTACGAAGAATCCAGCCCCAAGTCCAGCAACAGTTGTCGCTGTTGTTTCAAAGATAGTTTGTCCAGTTCTTTCTATGGCATTCGACATGCCTACGGCAGTTTCACCCTCTTCTTGGATACGATGCATTACGTGGATTGCATCGTCCACCCCAATCCCAAATACAATGGTTCCAATCATCGCAGTGAATATATTTACATTCACGTCTCCTGAACTCATCAGCAGTGGTTGCCAAATTATAATCGTGGCTACGGGTATCATTGTATAGATTCCTAGGCGTGCCGATTTGAATACTAAACACAACAGAATAGTTAAAATTAGAAGAGTTAGAAGTGTGGTATAACTCTGGGTATCATGAATCCCTTCATTGATATCTAGGCTAACTGGTAATCCTCCTGTTAGCGGTGATACTCTGATCCCCGGTTCTTCTAACTCATCACCAAGCATTACATCGATGTCGTCGCGTAGCATACTTGCATTGTCGAGATTCATGTATGGTTGCGTGACATAGACTAGAGCTTTACTTCCTTCCTCATTTGTCAGCATCCATTGAACTTCCTTCGATAAAGTGTCATATGCAACATTTACCATGTCTTTCTTTAGTTCTTCTCTTCCTGTACCAGGGGGATTAGACAATGCATCAAGAGGAATCCAAGCTGCACAATCTGGACTATTGGATTCCCAACATTCATCATGCAACAATCCCCATAGACTATCATTATACAATTCTAATCCTGTGTTTTGTTCAGTAATAACTACAGGGACCGCTTCGAGGAATGAAATTAAACTCGTAGTATTAGTATATTCAACTTCACCAATCCGTTTTTCTAAAGCATCCATAGCGTCTAGAACTTCAAGAGAACGGATTTTCTTTTCTTGATCATTTACATGTTTAGATGCATCAAATATGAACAATGATGTTTGTCCTCCCGAAAAGGTATTGGAATAATCAACCATGGCTTCCATGGAAGGAATATTGTCAGGGGTTTGATCTGAACCAGAAATTGGTTTATCCATTTGATCAATATTTACAATTCCTGCAAGTGTAATCGCTCCAGCAATCAATAGAACAACTCCAAAATGTCTGACTGGTAATTTTGAAATTGAACCCCACATTGGTGGATTGGTTCTTTTGTTGAATTTTAATAGCCATATTAGGACAGGAACCAAAATCATCGAGAACACAAGTGTAGCCAGTATTCCTGCTACCAATGTCATACCTACCGATCTAATTGGAATGATTGGTACTATACTTGGCAATATTAGTACAGAGAATCCAACTACTGTAGTTGCTGCAGAAATAAATACGGCTACTCCGGTAGTTCTTGACATTTCCATTACACACGACCGATAGAAATCAGGGTCCCATAAATCTGGAACCTCGATCAGAGGCTGACCTTTACGCCTACGTCTCTCGTTTTCATCAACAGCCGCATCTATTCTTTTACGCCGCACTTCTTCGATGCGATTTACCATGTGCAGGGCATAATCTACACCCAATCCTATGAGGATAGGGAATGTTGCGATAATCATTGGCGTTAGCGTCATTTTCAGTAATACCGAAGCCCCAAACGTTACAGCTAAAGCCATGAGAATTGGAGTCCCAGATATTACTACAACTTTCCATGAACGATGTAATAATGAGATAATAACTACGGTTAGGAATAGGGAGATTGGCATCATGTCTAGAAGGTCGAGAAAAATTGCATCAGAGACATCTTCAAGTATTTTTGATAAACCAGTATGCGTCATATTGGTTTGACTGTAAGCGTGCATTGAATTATCAGCCCATTCCACTTCTGTTGGCCTATTTTCCTCTGAAATAACCTCGTCTATATGGGTGAAGAATGCCTTATAGTCGACCCATTGTTCGGTTTGGTCCATTTGATTTGCAGAAATCATTCCTACCAATACAGCAGTAGTGTCCCATATGCCGTCTCCATTAGTATCTCTCACTAGTGCATCCAATGAGCCATTAGATTGGTTTACAATTTCATCTATTCTCTCCTGTTCATCGGGAATAGCATACAGTCCACCATCTCCTCCAGGTGCTTGTTGAATCGCATCACAATCGATTATTTGTCCAGTCAATCTTTCACCGGGGTTTTCACACATAGCATAATTGAATCTTCCATCGCTTGAATTAATTTCTTTGATAACCTGTGATATAGATATTATCCAAAGAACTCCGTCATTTATTCCATGGTCCTCTTTGTCCCAGTCCAAGCCTCTTTTTTGGTATCCATCTTTGATGTTTTCATCATCGCCTTCAATCCAAGAGATTTCATGCAAAATATCGGTATTAGTGATGTTAAACTCATCACCGTACAGTTCTGGATCATATGCATTTGGAGTTTTGATATAGATGAATCCTACATCGGTGGACCATTCACTTCTAACCTCCATCAAGAGGTCGGTAGATTCAGCCCCTTCAGGAAGGAAAATTTCTACATCATCCACGATTTGATCTTGGAAATCAGTTCCAATATACCCCAGCCATGATGATAAGATAACCAGTATCAGTAATGCTGTTTTAGGTTGAGCAAGTACCTGAGAATAGAACGAATCTAGACTCTCTTCTGTTTTCTTACGTGCCAAGTGAGAGTACTCAGCAAATCGCCCAGTTGGCTCCCCCATGTTTGTTGGGGGTCATAACCAATCAATGAAGGCTATGCTAAGTCGAGCCTACTTCAGACCAATCCGAATTCCTTCACCAATAGGTGGCGAAGGAAGTTTCGAGCGGATTGTAATACTAGGCCTGTTGCCATCATTGATAATCCCAAAACACCAATCCAAATGGCTGTTAATCCGGGTCCTACGAGTGCATCAACCGAACTTGAAATACCATTTACGGCGTTCAATGCCATTGCAGCACCAGCAGCAAATAATCCGAATCCAGGTAGTCCGAGTACGAGAAGTGGCTTTTTCTGTGAAAGCGAAACCATGGCCCACGCTAAAACCGTAAATCCATGCGATAATGCAGTAAAATTACTTCCTTTGGGTACATCGTATCGGATTACAGTTGGTACCTCTTCGATTACTAGTTCTTTTTCATGTGCATCTTCAAGCATCTCCAAGGATAACTCCATGCCTTCAGAATCAAATCGAAGCCTCTCAATTGCTAATTTCGAGAATGCTCTGAAACCAGATTGCGTGTCCTTAATTTCTAGGTCACTAGAGAGATTGGATGCTGCTGTGATAACTTTGATTCCCAATCTTCGATATGCTGGCATATCTTCACTACCGCCACCATCAACAAATCTGCTCCCAATTACAAAGTCAGCATCACCTGCTAATATCGGTTCGAGTAATTTAGGAATGTCGGACGGTTCGTGCTGTCCATCACTATCGAGGATAATCAATGCATCAGCATCCATTTCTCTAGCTTTGCCGAATAATGTCTTCAATGCGCCACCGTATCCACGATTAGCTCTGTGACGGTGAACTGTTGCTCCACATGATTCAGCAATTCTTGCACTAGAATCGGATGATCCATCATCTACACAAATCACTTCATCAACATAGTTCAGGACCTTGGTGACAACCGTTCCAATGGTTTCTTCCTCATTGTACATGGGCAGGCCTGCGACGATGCGCAATGGTGCGTTTTGGCCTGTCTCCATAGTATTAGGCGAAATCTGGTCCGCTATATGTGATTCGCCGCCATGGCATAGTCTAAACCCATTATGCAAGGTATTTGCCCGCCCTAGGGCATAACTAGGGCGGGCGGCGGTGCGTTAGTACTGAATTCTCACTGAACAACTCAACTGTTCAACTGACTGATCGATGTAACCGCACGGCTCCCATCGATAACACCTGTAAGTGCATTCAAACTAACGATTAACTGGACATATGTTTGTCCATCACTTGTTACGAATGTTGCACAGTCCTGGAAGGAACTAGTGTTTATCGAGAGCTTTATAGCACGCCCTGCGTTTGATTTTCTTACAAATCCTACAAGCATGCTGTTAGCGTTTTGTTCATTATCTGGCTCTTTATTTTCTTCTATTTTCGGCATATTTACAACTCCTGGAACTTCTTGTTCTCGCTGCGCCGTTCCCTCTCGCAGCAAAGTATCATGTTTTGTCAAAAGACCATGTCCTTTTCTAGCAGAGGTAGTATGAAAGTAAAACTAGACGATGATACTGAGTATTAAAACGAGGGAATGTAGACGGCTGCTCATGCGAGCACTAGTTACGGGTGGGGCAGGATTCATTGGTTCACACTTAGTTGACCGACTTGTAGCAAGAGGAGATGAGGTTGTGGTCGCTGATAATTTGTCATCGGGTGTGATTGAATTTATTCAGAATCATATCGATTCGGGAGCCGTAGTGTTCAAGAATGTGGAACTCAAAGATCTCGATGCATTGAAGCCAATCATGGTGGGCATAGATATGGTCTACCACCTTGCTGCTAATCCAGATATTAGACTTGGAACTCGAGTTACAGATACAGATCTCAAAGAAGGAACTATCGTGACATACAACGTCTTAGAATCCATGCGTCTTGCGGGTGTTGAAAAGATTGCATTTGCATCATCATCAGTAGTATATGGTGAAGGAGCGCCTATGCCAACCCCTGAGAATCACGGGCCATGCTTACCTATTTCTCTCTACGGTGCATCTAAGCAAGCAGGTGAAGGACTCATCGGTTCTTGGGTTGGTACATTTGGGTTGCAGGCATGGATTTTCCGATTTGCTAACATCATTGGAGAGCGTGGAACTCATGGTGTAATTTTTGATTTCATTCACAAACTAAAGGCTGATCCAAGCCGTTTGGAAGTACTCGGTGATGGCCTACAAGAAAAATCATACATGGAAGTTGGAGATTGCGTCGATGCTATTATTCATGTAATTGAAAATACCAATGAAAGGATGAATCTTTACAATCTTGGTTCTAGCGATACTTGTAGCGTTAGAAACATTGCAGCAATCGTCGTTCGTGAAACCGGCTGTGATAATGCAAGTATCGAATATACTGGTGGTGACCGTGGTTGGGCTGGAGATATTCCAAAAGCTATGCTTGCTATCAATCGGCTCCAGAAACTTGGATTCAAGGTTAACTATGATAGTGAGGAGGCTGTGGCGCACACCACAAGGGTCCTTATCGAGGAGATAATGGGGTGA